>VOFH01003869.1_pt1:22500-315213 | contig 315213 bp, 462 predicted proteins | sample 5384091 | NCBI WGS metagenome assembly VOFH01 (sample SAMN12384727, study PRJNA508395) | human gut metagenome | isolation source: healthy gut G | host: Homo sapiens
TTTTGTAGAACGGTCCGGCGAGTTGCCGGTGCTGGCAAGGTTAAATGGTACAGCCATGGAGCCGAAGGGAAACCAAGTCTCAAATGGGCGTAAAGTCAGCACAGGCAGACCCGAAACCGGGTGACCTATCCATGTCCAGGATGAAGCGGAAGTAAAATTCCGTGGAGGTCCGGATCCACATCCGTTGAAAAGGGTGGGAATGAGGTGTGGATAGGGGAGAAATTCCAATCGAACCCGGAGATAGCTGGTTCTCCTCGAAATAGCTTTAGGGCTAGCCCCGTATTAGTTTAGCGGAGGTAGAGCACTGAATTCCTAAGGGCGCGTCAAAGCTTACCAAGGGATATCAAACTCCGAATGCCGCATAAATGATGTACGGGAGTCAGACTGCACGAGATAAGTTGGGCAGTCAAAAGGGAAAGAGCCCAGACCTACAGCTAAGGTCCCAAAGTGTGTGTTAAGTGGAAAAGGATGTGGGATTTCAGAGACAACTAGGATGTTGGCTTAGAAGCAGCCACACATTCAAAGAGTGCGTAATAGCTCACTAGTCGAGAGGTCCTGCGCCGAAAATGTCCGGGGTTAAAACACAACACCGAAGCTTAGGAATGTAGTAATACATTGGTAGAGGAGCATTCTTAAAGGAATGAAGCAGTACCGGTAAGGAGCTGTGGACTTTTAAGAAGAGAGAATGCCGGAATGAGTAGCGAGATGGAGGTGGGAATCCTCCAGGCCGAATATCCAAGGTTTCCAGAGTAAAGCTGATCTGCTCTGGGTAAGTCGGGGCCTAAGGTAAGGCTGAGAAGCGTAGCCGATGGACAACAGGTTGAGATTCCTGTACCGCGTATTATCAGAACTGTGGGGACACAGAAGGACAGCACATCCCGGGAATGGAAAGACCGGGGCAAGCAGGGTAGGAGTTAAGCTGGCAAATCCGCTTAACAATCCGAAGCTGTGATGCGGAGCGAATTTAAGTAGCGAAGTGTGCGATTCCAGCTGTCAAGAAAAGCCGCTATTGTGTGATACGTGCCCGTACCGTAAACCGACACAGGTAGATGAGGAGAGAATCCTAAGGCCGGCGGGAGAAGCATTGTTGAGGAACTCGGCAAAATGACCCTGTAACTTCGGGAGAAAGGGTGCCTGGGAAACCAGGCCGCAGAGAATAGGCTCAAGCAACTGTTTAGCAAAAACACAGGTCTATGCAAAACCGTAAGGTGAGGTATATGGGCTGACGCCTGCCCGGTGCTGGAAGGTTAAGAGGAGGGGTTAGCGCAAGCGAAGCTCTGAATTGAAGCCCCAGTAAACGGCGGCCGTAACTATAACGGTCCTAAGGTAGCGAAATTCCTTGTCGGGTAAGTTCCGACCCGCACGAAAGGCGTAATGATTTGAGCGCTGTCTCGACAATGCACCCGGTGAAATTGAAATACCAGTGAAGATGCTGGTTACCTGCGCCAGGACGGAAAGACCCCATGGAGCTTTACTCCAGCTTGATACTGGGATTCGGTACTGCATGTACAGGATAGGTGGGAGACTGAGAACTATGAACGCCAGTTTGTAGGGAGTCGCTGTTGGGATACCACCCTTGCGGTATTGGATTTCTAACCTGCAGCCGTGAACCGGCTGGGGGACAATGTCAGGCGGGGAGTTTGACTGGGGCGGTCGCCTCCGAAAGGGTATCGGAGGCGCTCAAAGGTTCCCTCATAATGGTTGGAAACCATTAGAAGAGTGCAAAGGCATAAGGGAGCTTGACTGCGACACCGACGGGTGGAGCAGGTAGGAAACTAGGACTTAGTGATCCGGTGGTATGAAAGTGGGATTGCCATCGCTCAACGGATAAAAGCTACCCTGGGGATAACAGGCTTATCACTCCCAAGAGTTCACATCGACGGAGTGGTTTGGCACCTCGATGTCGGCTCATCGCATCCTGGGGCTGTAGCAGGTCCCAAGGGTTGGGCTGTTCGCCCATTAAAGCGGTACGCGAGCTGGGTTCAGAACGTCGTGAGACAGTTCGGTCCCTATCCGGCGTGGGCGTAGGATATCTGAGAGGAGCTGTCCTTAGTACGAGAGGACCGGGATGGACGGGCCGCTGGTGCATCGGTTAGACTGCCAAGTCTACGGCCGAGTAGCCAAGCCCGGAAGGGATAAACGCTGAAGGCATCTAAGCGTGAAGCCCCCCTCAAGATGAGATATCCCATACGCAGGTAGTAAGACCCCTTGAAGACGACAAGGTAGATAGGTCAGAGGTGGAAGTGTGGCGACGCATGGAGCTGACTGATACTAATCATGGAGGGCTTGACTGATACTAATCGGTCGAGGGCTTGACCAAATGTGGTTTTGAAGGTATGTTTAAGGTCAATATTCCTCGATAAGTCGGTAAGCAAAGTTAACCGTTGGGTTCGGGGAGTTTTACAAAGTTTATATTTTTAGCAAGGCCCCATGGTCAAAAATCGCCCTTTCACGGCGGTAACAAGCAATATTCTATCACCGGTTCGATTCCGGTTGTCGCCTCTAAAGAATCACAGAAATGTGGTTCTTTTTTTGTCTGAAAGTAAAGGTCAAATCTATGTATAAGTTCAATATGTGGTTTTGAAGGTATGTCTGACAGAGCTTCAGAGGAATATGACCTATCATGGCATGGAAATACCGTTTCCAAGGCCCTTATTGTATTACGATGTACAGAAACTGTATTCTCTGGAGTATTCTGATGGAAAGAGCCGTATTTCCCTGGACCATGCAGTGGAACAGCTTGAATTGAACCAGGAGCGTCCGTTTCACCGGGCCTTGGATGATGCGGTGTATACAGGCCGGACCCTTCGTATGATCCATATGGAAACATATGGGATATACAGATCCATTGATTATTACCGGCTTCCTGAGCGGGAAAGCAGCTATAAGTTGAAATTTCCGGAGTATTCCAAATATATTTCAGGGGAATTTGACTGTAAGGAAGAGATCCTTAAGGATAAGGAAATATCGGATATCATCTGTGTAAAGTGTTCAAGGATGCTGCGGAAAAAGATCCGCTGGTTTTCTTATGGGCAGCGGTTTTATTTTGCACTGGGTATTTGTCCGGAACATGGTTATATGAAGGGCAAGATCCGGGTGAAGAAATCGGAACAGGATCTGTATTATGCAGTAAAGACGATCAAGGCAGTTGGAGAAGAGGCGCTGCCTATGTTAGTACAGAAAAGAGAAGATAATAAAAAAAAAGAAGAATTCGTCCAAACAGTAGGCTGGGCGAATTCTTCTTTTTAATTTACTATTCTTCACGCATGCGGTAGCCAACACCGATCTCTGTAAAAATGTACTGTGGTTCTGCCGGATTTTCTTCCAGTTTCCGGCGGATGTGGGCCATGTTTACACGCAGGATCTGGTTGTCATTGTCTGCATAGGGTCCCCAGATCTTTGTGATAATGGACTCATAGGTCATGACCCGTCCTGCATTCTGGGCAAGAAGACATACCAGTTTGTATTCGATCTGGGTTAAATGGATCTCCTGGTCTTTTACTTTTACCAGACGGCGTTCAAAATCCACCAACAGATCGCCTACCTGGTATTTGGAGCTTCCAATATGCTGGTTGCGCTGGGAATGGCGCAGAGCGGTACGGATACGTGCCAGAAGCTCTCCTGTACCAAATGGCTTGGTGAGATAGTCATCTGCGCCCAGATCCAAAGCAGCGATCTTGCTCTTTTTTCAAGGGTTCTGGCAGAGATAACGATAATCGGAGTGATGCTCCAGGAACGGACCTGTTCAATGAGCTTTAAGCCGTCCATATCCGGCAGACCTAAATCTAACAGGATCACATCCGGATGCTCGGAAGTGATGTACTGTAAGCCTTCCTTTCCTGTATTGGCGCTGATCACCCGGTAGCCCTGAGGCTCTAAAATATGTTCAATAAAACTGCAGATATTTTTTTCGTCTTCAATAATGATGATATTTGCTTTCGTAGTCATAATTAATACTCCTTCCAGTCGGGTAAGGTAAAAGTAAACATGGCGCCATCTGCATGATTTGCAGCCTGGATCGTACCTCCATGGGCATTGATAATAGTTTTACAGATCGAAAGCCCGATTCCCATTCCTTTGTGGCTGTCGCCGGATTCATTTGTGTTTACGCCACCGCCATCAAAAAAGGGTTGGGAGCCGCTTAGGATCAATACCTTTTCCGTGGTCTTTAATAGTAATATAAAGTACTCCATTTTCTGTACGTACTTTTAATTCAATGGGCTTTTCGCTGCCGGAATGAAAATGTGCATTTTCTAAGAGATTGTTAATAACCTGCTCAATGAGCATGGCATCCATGGGGACCATGATAAAGGACTCAGGAATATGAACCTGGACAGTTACGCCTGAAAACGCTTATGGAAGCGTCTGACTGCTTCTGAGATCACTTCTTCCAGGGATTCATCTGTTTTTGTAACACTGGTAATGCCTTTGTCATCCTGGATGCGTGTAACAGAAAGCAGGTTTTCTACCATGTTTAAAAGCCACTGGGCATCTTCTTCAATATTGTGGATCAGCTTCCGCTTTTCCTCCGGTGACATTTCATTTTCCTGCTCTAAGTAGGCAGCGCTGGAACCAATGATCGTGGTAAGAGGGGTACGCAGGTCATGGGACATGGCGCGCAGCAGATTGGCACGCATAGTTTCTTTTTCCGCCTGCATCAGCATACGGTCCTTTTCCTGGATCTGTACGCTCTGTTTGGAGAGCATGATGCAGATACTGCTGGTGAAACAGGAGATAAAGGTCATTCCCACGAATGTCAGCGGGTAGCCGCTCAATGTAAAATTCAGGGTCATATATGGGTAAGTATAAGCGTAATTGACCCAGAACACGCTGTAAAGAGAAGCGATGATACCGGCACTGTAGCATTTGGTATAACGGGCGTGGAGCAGAATGGCCAGGATGTAGATGATCGATACATTAATGGCATTACCGCTGAGATGAAAGATGGCATTGGCAGTCAACGTAGCTACCGCCATACAGGCGACCGTTATAGGAAGTGTGTGCAGTGTATTGAAAAAAGTAACTTTTAATAGCGCGGGCAGTTTTTTCAAAGAGCCTTTTTTAAAATCATAATATTTACCTCAGTATTAGGATAATTATATTATAATTCATTCTGCTTATAAGCGCAATGTAAGAGAGTGTTACCGATTTTTTACGGGGCCGCGTTTTACTTTGTGTGTCTGCTTTTTTTGTAAGCAGGAGTGGAACTTCTTTTCTGGGAGAGAAGCTGGTCAAAATCGGAAGAAGAATAACCGATATCTTCCAGGCGTTCCAGACGGCGCTTACGGCGCAGGAGCAGATCTTCTTTTTCCTTCCTGTGAGAATGGAGAAGGAGAAAAAGGATCACGCCTACAATGATCAGGGCTGCAGAGCAGATCCCCACTAAAAGGAATGGAAATGCCTTTTTGGAAGTGGAGGAACGTGTCTGTGCGCTGGAACGGGCATTTGCATCAGGAATTTCCTTTTTGCTCGGGAGTTTCTGCAGGAGCAGCAGTGCCGGTTTCTGTCTGTGCAGCGAGTGCCTGTGATCCGGCGGATATGTTTTCTGTATTTGCCTGTGTATGGGCAGCAGAGCACAGATAGACCTGTCCAATGGAATGGCCCTGGTATTCATATAAAATGCGGGCAATAGCATGATCCGGCGCATTTTCATCCAATTCGTAAGAAAGGGAAGCTTCTGTGTCAGAGAAATCGGCATCTTTTGGAATGATCACAAGACTGTTTTTGTCTAACTCCAGGGAAATATTGTCCTGGGCAGTCATGCCGCCGATGGTCATATCGTTATCAAGCGCCTGATAAGAGGTTTCATGGTCTACCGCTTTTAACGCCTGAAACGATCAAAACCAAAGTCAAAAAGAGCCTTGGTATCGGAATAATGAGTCTGATGCCCATTTAAAACAACGGCGATCAGGGTCATATCATTTTTTCTCTGCACAGGTAACAAGGGTGTTGCCTGCCAGGGACGTATAACCTGTCTTTCCGGCAAAAAGCCCCTTGATAGTATACAGATGTGTTTTTTACCAGCATACGGTGGTGGTTTACATAACCGCCTTCCAAATTGCGCTTGGTAGGCGGAAGCTTGTAGTTGCGTGCGCCATCGATCTCTAAAAAGTCCGGGTTCTGGATGGCTGCTCTGGTGATCAGGGCCATGTCATGGGCAGTGGTGTAATGATTTTCATCGTTTAAACCACTTGGATTGGCAAAATGGCTTCCTGTACATCCAAGGCTTTCTGCAGTCTGGTTCATAAGCTCTGCAAAGGCTTCTCTGGAGCCGCTTACGTGGCAGGCAAGGGCATTTGCACTTTCGTTGGCAGAAGCCAGCATAAGGGCGTACAGGCAGTCACGGACCGTAAGGACATCTCCTTCGTCAATACCTGCTGTACTGCTGCCTGCTTCCACATTGTAAACATCATCATGGGAGAAGGTTACTTCTTCATCTAAACTGCAGTGCTCTAATACAATAAGGGCAGTGAGGATCTTCGTAATGCTGGCAGGATAATAAGGCTGGTCCTCATTTTTAGCAAAAAAGAACCGTTCCGGTCTGCGCTTCCATAAGAATACCGCCATCTGCTTCAATAGAGACAGCAGACGGCCAGGAAGGCGCGCGGCCAGAACGGTTCCGGGAACCAGGATAAAGATATCAGATTGATACTGAGGAATAAAAGAAAGAATTCGTTTCATTATAAGCAGCTCCTGTTAACGGCGTTTATTTTTCAGTGTCATGATCAGGCAGATGCCAAAAAGGATCAGTGACAGGGCGCCGAACAGAAAAGCAATGCGTCCGGCAGTATCCATGAAAAATCCTTCGGGCACGATATTGATCAGCATATCTGTGGTCGGGTCTAAGATCCACAGGTCATTGGTAAAAACATGTGGTGGAACATGATGAAATATTTTGTAAAATTGGTGGATATAATAGCAGCCAGTGCTGCGATCACTGCAAAAAACAGCCCGGTTCCTATACAAAGGGAAGAAGGAAGCAATGTGCGCAGGTCTGCTTTTGAGAGGATCATAAATAAAAAAGCATAACGACGCAGACCACCAGGCAGATCCGGCGCAGGGCAATGGCTTTTTAAAAACAGTCCCTGTACATCTTCCATGTGGGCAATTTCCCGTTCATTGAAAAACTCACGGGTTTCGCCGCCCATATGGGTGGTAACATGAAGGTCTGCACGTTTTCCCTTTAAATATGCCATCATCTGGTCTGTTACATCTAAGAGGTCATCCATAGTCATAGAAGGAAGGTCGTCTAGAACCTGGTATTTGGTATATTCTTTTTCAAAGTATCCCGGAGTCCAGTAGACCACTGCTTCTACAGAAGTGAAAAAAAGTATGATCATAAGGCAGAATGCAGTAAGGATACCGGCAAATCGTTGAAGGTGTTTCATAGTAGTTGCCTCCTTTTGAAGATAAATATGTTTCTCAGAGAGAAATTTCCATTTTTATATACAAAGAAAAGCCCAACCCCGCAGCTTCTGGTATCTGCAAAGTCAGACCTTTAAGTGCGCCTTCAGGGACTCGAACCCTGGACAAATAGATTAAGAGTCTACTGCTCTACCAACTGAGCTAAAGGCGCATGTCTATGTGCTTTTGAATGACACGATAGACATTATAAGGGATTTTATAGAGACTGTCAAGAGGTTTCTAAAATTTTTTTTTTAAAACTTTTTTACATTCACATCTAACTGGTTAAATGGAATTTCAATTCCAGCCTGGTCAAACTTCAACTTGATCTGTTCTAAGATCCTCCAGCGGACGGTCCAGTAATCAGAAGTGTTGGTCCAGCCTCTTGAACCGAGGACAACGGAGCTGTCTGCTAATTCGTCTACATAAACGGTGATGCCGTCTTCTTTGATGATCAGGGGATCATTGGCATAGATCTGGCTTTAAGATCTCTTTGGCTTTTTTCAGATCAGAGGTGTAGCCGATGCCAACAGTCAGGTCCACACGGCGTTTTGGCTGGGCTGTTACGTTTGTGATGACCGCATTGGAAAGGCTGCCGTTTGGAATGGTGATCTTTCGGTTGTCTACAGTAACTAAGGTTGTGTATACAAGACCGATGTTCTGTACTGTTCCCTCGGTACCTTCACAGACAATGTAATCGTGGATGCCGAAGGGCCGCATAACAAGGATCAGGATACCTCCTGCGAAGTTTGCAAGACTGCCCTGAAGAGAAAGACCGATAGCCAGTGTTGCGGAACCTAAAAGGGCGATAATAGAAGCGGATGGAACGCCGATCTTTTCTAATGCCATGAAAATGACAATAGCATAGGTAATGGCATTTGCCAGGGAAATAAGGAATTTACTCAGGCTGAGATCCATTCCCATACGGTCAAAGGTCTTTTTCAGAAAATGGCTGATGTATAAGGCGATCCGAGAACCGATGAAGATAATAAGGACAGCAACAAATAACCGGTAAGCCAGGGATACAAAAGGCCGGGAGTCCAGGACTTTATAGACTCTAAAATGGCATTGGGCTTTAACTGCTGTAGGTCTCGTGGACTTCGGCAGCAACTGCCTGGGTCTCTGCAAGGGTAGGAAGAGCGCTGCTTTCCTGGGCGGTGAATAGTATCATAGGTTTTTCCTCCTGCTTTTCGGTGTAAACTCAGGTTTCCCGCGCTGACGCTCCACTGCCTCTACGCAGGCGGATAGCCCAAGAAACAAATGCCGCTCTTGGCGGCGCTTGTTTTTCTTGGACTCATTATATCATGAATTGAAAGTGTGGACAATGTATTGTAAACATTCGGTGAAATTTTTTAAAAAAAATATTAAAAAAATTGTTGACAAGAAGAGGATGATACGCTATAATTCTCGTTGTGTTCAGGAGAACGCGCCTTTAGCTCAGTTGGTAGAGCAGTAGACTCTTAATCTATTTGTCCAGGGTTCGAGTCCCTGAAGGCGCATTGAAAGGTCTGATTTTGCAGATATTGGAGGCTGCGGGGTCGGACTTTTTTGTTGTATAAAATTAGATGAACAGGCGCAATGAGATTGTGGCTGGATCATTATTTCTTATGGCAGTGTTTATGGCTGGGACAGGGACCGAGGCATTTATTTACCTCGCGAAAAGCTTTGCAAAGCTTTAAAGCCCGTTTGTCCCAGTCTTTTTTGTCGCAGGTGGCTTTGCAGAGTTGTCGGGTCAGTTTGGGTGGGAGTTTCATGGAAATGAGGCTCCTTTTTTGTTTTGTTATTTCTATATATAATATGTACCAGGGAAAATGAAATGTGGATAAAAGAAGGGAAAAAGAGATAATATGTGGATGAATGTGGATAAAATGAGATAAATGGATTTAAAATGCAAAGATCCCGGCGGATTGGTATGCCAGGGGACCTGGAAAATTCCATATACGGTGGTTTATTTTTCATTTGTTTTCTCTTTCGGCTCTCTCATAGCGATCAGCTTGCAGATGGGATTTCCCATAGAGGAAAACTTTTCTTCATATTCTGTCATTACATTTCCGGCAGACATAACTGGATCATGGTGCAGGTCGAAGGTGTGTGCTGTAATAGTCCAGCCTGCTTCTGGAATTGCCTCCAGGGAGTAATCAAAGAGCCCTTTATTGTCAGTTTTAAATTCGACTGTGCCGTCAGCAGCTAAGATCTGGTCGTATACGGCCATAAAATCCGGGGAAGTCAGACGGCGCTTTGCATGGCGGTCTTTTGGCCATGGATCGGAGAAGTTAAGGTAGATCTTGTCTACTTCTCCCGGTGCAAAGTAGTCTGCCATGTTTTTGGCATCGATGCACATGAAATAAATATTGTTTAATTCTAACTGGGCACGTTTCTGAAGTCCTCTTAAAAGTACGCTGGAATAGCGTTCAATGCCGATGTAGTTGATATCAGGGTTCTGCTGTGCCAGTTCCATGATAAAACGTCCTTTTCCCATACCTACTTCGATCTGGATGGGGTTGTCGTTGCCAAAAACCTGGTTCCAGCTGCCTTTGTGAAGCTCTGGTTCCTGGATTACATAGGGGCTGGTAGCAATAGTCTCTTCTGCCCCGCGTATATGTCTTAAACGCATGGATATTGTCCTCTTTCTTAATATGGTGAAAAGTATCTTCCGCAACTGCGGAAAATACGGATATATGGTGAAAATATATCTGCTAGTAACTATATCATATAGTGCTTAGTGATTGCAAGGTGAAGGAAAATTTAGTATACTTACGTTAGCAGATAAAAGAGCAGTCGGGAGTGAAAACAAAGGGTGTTGCAAGCTTGCTTGCATAAGCGCTTGCTTTCGTTTCGAATATTCGGGCAGCGCCCGAAGCTTCGTGTTTTGCCAAAAACACGAAGACTGCTCTTTTAAGTTTATAAATAAGTGATTTCGGGGGGAAAATTACATACAAAGGAGGAAGGGCGATGTCAAACTTTGAACGTACTACCAGCTGGCAGCAGATCCAGCAGGGGGTGAAGGAAGCGGAGCGCCTAATCGTCAGCAAAGACTATAATCTTGTTATGGTGAAAGCCAGACAGATATTAGAGTGTATGGTTCGTTGCCTGGCTGAGAAGGCATGCCTTGTAGATGGAGATCTGGCAGATACCATAGATCAGCTTTATGAGGGACACTGGATCGATAAAACCACGAAGGATGATTATCATACTATCCGTATTTTGGGAAATAAAGCGGTTCATGAAAATGACAATACAGCCTATAATGCAAATCAGGCATACCAGCTTCTGACCAAGCAGGTGTATGCGTTTTCACATGATTTTCAGGTATCAAAGACCTTTACAGTACCGGTAACAGATACAAGACCGGTGCGAAATGCCAGAACAGGTGCAACCACTGGCAGTTCAGGTGCAGGAAGTGCATCCTATGGTCAGACAGGCGGGGCAAGGCCGCGTACAGGTACCGGTGCAGGGCAGACTGCAGCTTCAAGAGCACAGTCATCTGTAAGAAGTCAGACATCCCCGAGATCCCAGACATCAGCCAGAACCTCTAACGGTACAGGAAATGGACCGCGCTCCGGTGCAGAACTGCAGGGACTTTCCAGTCGTTCCGGAGCAAACGGAAGCCGGAGAACGGCAGGAAGCAATAGCAGCACAGGCAGCAGAAACAGAAATCCCCAAAGTACCAGGCGCTCCTATGGCGGTTCTTCCCAAAGCGGAAGGACCCGCAGAAGAAAACACAGACCATCACCTGTGGAAGTGGTATTAAAATTCCTGATCCCGATCCTTGTGATCGTAGTCCTGATAGTGGCGATCCGTACTTTGATGCCGGGAAAGAAAAAAGCAGATCCGACCCAGCCGGAGACCATGTCCACAGAAATGACATCAGCAGAGACAGAAGCACCGACTCCGGAAGAGACCCAGCCACCGGCTGATGTATATGTAGTTACAGGAAATAAAGTAAATGTACGTACAGAACCGTCTACCAATGGCCGTATTTTAGTACAGCTGGAAGGCGGAACAGAAGTTACTTATGTAAAGCGTTATAATAATGACTGGACTGTGATCAATTATGATGGTCAGGAAGCTTATGTTTCCAGCCAGTATATAGCAAAACAGGAAGCAGAAACAACTGCAGAGACCCAGGCAGAAGCAGAAACAGCCGCTGAAGGCGAGACTGCAGCAAACCAGTAGTGTCGCTGGTTTGGTCAGTGTATGGCTGAGTTATTGAGAACTTTGTGCAAAACAGGAGAATGAGACCCATAAAAAGGTCCCATTCTCCTTGTTTTTTGTGCATAACGCTATAAAAATTTCGTTAAATTTTAATTTATGTACAATTTCGCTCTGTTAATTTTTGAAAAAAAGTAGTATGATAAAAAAATGCAAAAAGCAAATTGCATTAAAAAAAGAACAAAGAAAGGGAGGACTGTGACATGGATACAGTGATCAACCGGCTGTCTGATATTGAGAAAGCCGCCGTTTCTGTGATGGATGGTGCCAGTGAGCGAAAAAAGCAGATGGCCCGTGAAATGGAAGAGAAAACGGCGGCGTTTGATGCCCGGCTGGAAAAAGAAACCCAGGATCGCATTTCCCAGATACGCAGCAAAATGGAAGAGGAATTACAGCAGGAGTTAAGACAACAATCAGAGGATGCCGAAGCTACGATGAAGCGCCTGAAGGCCACCTACGAAAACCGGCATGAGGAATATGCGCAGGCTCTCTTTAAAAATATGATAAAGGAGTGAGGACATGGGAAGCCTGATCAGTTACAGCGGCATTTCCACCAAGGTGAAGGCTATGGAGCGTTTCAGGATCCGCCCGGAGCAATTTGAGGCAATGGCAGACCTGGGATCTGTGCCTGAGGCGGTTCAGTTCTTAAGGAGTAATCCCTCTTATGAAAAGGCATTTTCCAAAGCTTCTGAGGATGAGCTTCACCGCGGAAAGATCGAGCAGCTGTTAAACTTAAGCAAATACCATGATTTTGCAAAGCTGTACCGGTTTGCAAATGTAGGGCAGAGGCGTTTTCTGGACCTTTATTTCATGCACTATGAGATCGATATATTAAAAACCTGTCTCAGAAATGCAGCGGGAAACAGAGAAAGTGCCCAGGATCTTACGGGGTTTAAGGAATTTTTTGATAAACATTCGGATATGGATCTGGTGCAGCTGTCCCAGTGCAGGAGCATAGAAGATGTGATCCGCGGGTTAAAGGTTCTGCTTACTATGAGCCGTTAGAAAAGCTTTTAGAACAGGGGAAAGCAACGCTTCCGGCCTGTGAAACGGCTATGGATATGCTTTATTTCAAGACTATCTGGAAGATAAAGGATAAATATCTTTCAAAGGCGGAGGCAAAAATGCTGGCCCAGTGCTTTGGCACGAAAATGGATATGTTGAATTTTCAGTGGATCTGCAGGGCGAAAAAATATTATAACCTGTCGGAAGGTGATATTTATGCGCTGATCATTCCGATCCAGTATCATGTTACCAAAAAAAGAGATCCAGACCATGGCTCAGGCGGAAAACATGGAACAGGTTTACGGGGTGATCAAAAACAGCTGGTACAAATGCCAGAATATAGAAGAGCTGATGGATCAGGGCCTTGGAAATGCGGCAAAGGAGCTTACAGATAAGATCTATGAGCTTACCAGCAGGAAAGAGCCTTATTCAGCAGCAGTATTAAACTCTTATCTTTATTTTAAAGAAAAGAGATTGAGCAGATCATAACTACAATCGAACAGATACGTTATGGGATGACAGCAAGGACATAAGGGGGTTATGTGAAGTGATAGAGAAAATGAAGTTCTTAAGCATTACCGGCCCCAAGGCGGATATCGACCGGGTGGTCGATACCTATCTCTCACGGTATGAGATTCACCTGGAGAACGCCTTGTCGGAGCTTAAGACGGTAAGAGACTTAAGACCTTATATTGAGACCAATCCATATAAGGAAAAATTGAATATTGCCAGAGAACTGGCAGAAAAGATCGGCGGACAGCTGCCAGAGGTTTTCAGAGACGGAACTTCCTACACAGGAAGAAGCAGCAAAGATGGTAGATGATCTGAACAGCCGGTTAAAGGAATTAAATGATAAGAAAGAAGAGCTTCAGGCGCAGATCCAGACTTTAAAGCGCTCTAAAGACCAGGTAGAACCATTTACAGAATTAAATTACAGTGTAAAGGAGATCCTGGGATTCCAGTTTATCAAGTTCCGTTTTGGCCGTATTTCCAGGGAATACTTTGACAAGTTTAACAGCTATGTGTACGAGACCATTGACACGGTGATGTTTAAGTGTCTGGAAGATGCGGAATATGTATGGATCGTTTATTTTGTGCCGGAGAAGCTGGCAGATAAGATCGATGCTATTTATGCGTCTATGCATTTTGAACGCTGTTTCCTGCCGGATGAGTACGAAGGCACTCCTATGGAAGCAGAGCATGTGTTAGATGATAGGATCAAGGCATTAGAAGCAGAAAAACAGGAAGCTTGAAGGAAAGATCCTTCAGACACTGGATGAAAATAAACAAGAGCTGGCAGCAGCCCGCACCAGACTGGAGCGCTTCTCTGTAAACTTTGATGTGCGAAAAATGGCAGCCTGCACCAAGCATGGCTATCATACTTTCTACATTCTCTTTGCGGCTGGATGAGTGAAACAGATGCAAAGAAGTTCCAGAAAGAGATTGAGTCTGACGCAGATACTTTCTGCATCATGGAAGATAACCACAACAACATTATGAGCACTCCGCCTACGAAAATGAAAAATCCGGGGCTGTTTAAGCCATTTGAAATGTATGTGGAGATGTATGGTCTGCCTTCTTATAATGAGATCGATCCTACGATCCTCATCGGTATCACCTATTCTATTTTATTTGGATTTATGTTTGGAGATGCGGGACAGGGACTCTGCCTTCTCATCGGTGGTTTTTACTGTATAAGTTCAAAAAAATGCGTCTGGCAGGCATTATTTCCTGCTGTGGCTTCTTCTCTACCATATTCGGCGTGCTGTTCGGCAGTGTGTTCGGATTTGAGGATATCATTGACGCAGTGTGGTTAAGACCTCAGGAAGCCATGACAGATCTTCCATTTATTGGAAAATTAAACACTGTATTTGTAGTTGCTATTGCCATCGGTATGGGCATTATCCTGCTGTGTATGATCTTAAATATCATCAACAGCGTAAAGGAGCATAATACAGAGAAAACATGGTTTGACACCAACGGTGCTGCCGGACTTGTATTTTACTTTGCACTGGCAACTGTCATTGTCCTGTATATGAGCGGAAATGCGCTTCCGGCGACTATTGTACTGACTGTATTATTTATTATCCCGTTACTGCTTATGTTCTTTAAGGAACCGTTGTCAGCAATGGTAGAGAAGAAGGCACAGAAAATGGAAGGCGGCGTGGGAATGTTCATTACCCAGGGCGTATTTGAATTGTTTGAAGTCCTGTTAAGCTACTTCTCCAATACACTTTCCTTCGTCCGTATCGGAGCTTTCGCAGTCAGCCATGCAGCGATGATGCAGGTGGTTTTAATGCTTGCAGGCGCAGAGGCTGGAAGTCCTAACTGGGCGGTAGTTATGGTGGAAACCTTTTTGTATGTGGTATGGAGGGACTGATCGTCGGTATCCAGGTGCTTCGTCTGGAATATTATGAAATGTTCAGCCGCTTCTACAGAGGAAGTGGACGGGCATTTGAACCTTATGGCAAGCATTAGCAGAATGAAGAGAAAAAAGGAGAAATCAATCATGAGTTTATTAGTTAAAATGACATTAAGCGCAGCATTAGTATTAAGCATCGGTGTACCTTTTGGAGCATTTGCAGCAGGAGAAAAGACAAAGGGACGTTATAAAACAGCTCTTGGTGTAAACGTATTTTTATTCTTCGGTACCATGATCGCAGCAGCAGCTTTCATGTTTTCAGGAAATGCATTTGCAGCAGAGGAAACAGCAGCAGCCGTCTCTAACAGCGCAGCTGGAATGGGCTATCTGTCAGCGGCTCTTGCAACCGGTCTTTCCTGTTTAGGCGGTGGTATTGCAGTATCTGCAGCAGCAAGTGCAGCACTGGGCGCTATCAGTGAAGACAGCTCTATTCTTGGTAAATCCCTTATCTTCGTAGGTCTTGCCGAAGGTGTGTGCCTGTATGGTCTGATCATTTCCTTTATGATCTTAGGTAAGCTTTAATATGAAAATGTATCTCATCAGCGATAACATCGACACCTGGACCGGCATGCGCCTGGCAGGTGTTGACGGGGCTGTGGTGCATGAGAGGGACGAACTGAAACGTGAGCTGGATAAGGTTCTGGCCGATAAATCTATTGGCATTATCCTGTTAACTGAAAAGTTTGGCAGGGAATTTCCGGAGATCATCGACAATGTGAAGCTGGAGCGGAAGCTTCCGCTTATCGTGGAGATCCCGGACCGTCACGGAACCGGCCGCAAGCCGAACTTTATTACTTCTTATGTGAATGAAGCCATTGGATTGAAACTATAGAAAGCAGGTGAAGAGCTTGACAACAGAGGAAAAACTGGAAGCATTTTCAGGAGATCTGTATGACAGATGCAAGGGAAAAAAAGTGCAAAAATACTGGACGATTACGCAAAAACTCTTGATAAGGCCTATGAGGAGCATACAGAGGATGCCAGGAAGCGGGCGAAAATGCAGGAAGAGGCTGAGACGGAAAAGTTAGGGCGTGAGCGTAACAAAAAGCTTTCCATTGGACAGCTGGACTTAAGAAGAGAAGTAAGCCACAGACAGGAGGAATTAAAGGATAAGCTGTTTGTGGAGATAAGAGATAAACTGGCTAATTTCATGGAAACCAGAGAGTATCTGGATCTGTTGGAAAAACAGATCGGGGCAGCTAAAAAGGTTGCCGGTGATGAGGCCATGATCGTGTATATGGATCCCTCTGATGAGGACAAGGCCCGCAGACTGGCCATGCACCACAATGTAACTGTAAAGATCAGCGAATATTCCTTTGACGGAGGCATCCGCGCGGTGATCCCGTCCAAACATATCCTGATCGACAGTTCCTTTAAGACAAAACTGGAAGAAGCGCGCCATGAATTTAAGTTTGACTTGGGAGGTAAGCAGTAAATGGCTAAGACAGGTGTGATCTACGGTATCAACGGACCTGTAGTTTCTCTGGCCGGTGATCCGGGATTTCAGATGAACGAGATGGTGTACGTTGGTAAGGAAAATCTGGTGGGCGAAGTCATTGGACTGACCTCGGAGAAGACGACGATCCAGGTGTACGAGGAGACCAGTGGTTTAAAGCCTGGTGAGGTGGTAACAGGAACAGGAGCACCGGTTTCTGTTACACTGGCTCCTGGTATTTTAGATAACATTTTTGACGGTATTGAGCGTCCTTTAAGCAAGATCGCAGAGCGCAGCGGCTACTATATCAGCCGTGGCATCAGCGTAGATTCTCTGGATACTTCCAAAAATGGAAAACACATATGACAGTAAAGAAAGGCGACCGGGTGCTTCAGGGAACTATCATCGCAGAAGTTCCGGAAACCAGAGCCATTGTCCATAAGGTAATGGTGCCGCCGGATACAGAGGGCTATGTATTAGACGTAGTGGAAGACGGGGAATATACCATTAATGAGCCTCTTCTTACTTTGCAGTTATTGGATGGAACAGAAAAGAAGCTGACCATGACCCAGAAATGGCCGATCCGTGTGCCAAGACCCTCTGCAAAGCGTTATCCGGCAACCAGACCTCTGATCACCGGACAGCGTATTCTGGATACAATGTTCCCCCTTGCAAAGGGAGGTACGGCAGCGATCCCGGGGGGTTCGGTACAGGTAAGACCATGACTCAGCACCAGGTTGCAAAATGGTCGGACGCGGACATGATCATCTACATTGGATGCGGAGAAAGAGGCAACGAGATGACTCAGGTTCTGGAGGAGTTCACGGAGTTAATCGACCCCAAGAGCGGTAACCCCCTGATGGACCGGACCACTCTGATCGCCAACACCTCCAACATGCCTGTTGCAGCCCGTGAGGCAAGTCTGTATGCCGGTGTAACACTGGCAGAGTATTACAGGGATATGGGATATCATGTAGCGATCATGGCCGACTCCACCTCCCGTTGGGCAGAGGCCTTTCGAGAACTTTCCGGACGTCTGGAAGAGATGCCTGCCGAGGAAGGCTTCCCGGCTTATCTGGCATCCCGTCTGTCTTCTTTCTACGAGAGAGCAGGCATGATGCGCAATTTAAACGGTACAGAAGGTTCTGTCTCCATCATCGGTGCAGTTTCCCCACAGGGCGGTGACTTCTCTGAACCAGTCACTCAGAATACCAAACGATTTGTCCGATGCTTCTGGGGACTGGATAAGAACCTTTCTTATGCAAGGCATTTCCCGGCTATCCACTGGCTGACCAGTTATTCAGAGTATGTAAATGACCTGTCATCCTGGTATATTGATAACGTAGATAAGAACTTTGTAAGTGACAGAAACCGTCTGATGGCGTTATTGACCCAGGAAAGCAGCTTAATGGAGATCGTAAAGCTGATCGGTGCAGATGTTCTCCCTGATGACCAGAAACTGGTCTTAGAGATCGCAAAGGTCATCCGTGTAGGTTTCCTGCAGCAGAATGCATTCCACAAGGACGACACATCAGTGCCTCTTACCAAGCAGTTTAAGATGATGGAAACTATTTTATATCTGTATAAGAAGTCAAAAGCACTGATCGCCATGGGAATGCCTATGTCCGTGTTAAAAGAAGATAAGATCTTTGATAAGATCATTTCTATTAAATATGATGTGCCAAATGACCGTTTGGACATGTTTGATGATTACAAGAAACAGATTGATGCGTTCTATGAGAATGTGCTGGAGCGTAACGCATAAGGAGGACTTAAAATGGCAGTTGAATATTTAGGTTTAAGTGAGATCAATGGTCCTCTGGTAGTGTTAGAGGGCGTTCAGGGCGCAGCTTATGATGAGATCGTGGAAATGACCGTTGGCGGCACTACAAAGAAGATCGGACGTATTATTGAGATCTACGGGGATAAAGCCATTATCCAGGTGTTTGAGGGAACAGACGGCATGGCTCTTAGAAATACCCATACAAGGCTGACAGGACATCCAATGGAGATCGCCGTTTCAGAGGAAATGTTAGGACGTACCTTTAATGGTATCGGACAGCCTATTGACGGACTGGGGGACATTATTTCTGATATCCGTATGGATATTAACGGACAGCCCTTAAACCCGGTATCCCGTGAGTATCCAAGAAACTACATCCGTACAGGAATTTCCGCCATCGACGGACTGACTACACTGATCCGTGGCCAGAAGCTTCCTATTTTCTCAGGAAATGGCCTTCCTCATAACCAGCTGGCGGCCCAGATCGTGCAGCAGGCATCATTAGGTGATAATTCTGATGAAAAGTTTGCCATCGTTTTTGGCGCTATGGGCGTAAAGCATGATGTGGCTGATTTCTTCCGCCGTACCTTTGAGGAAAGCGGTGTTTCCGAACATGTAGCCATGTTTATCAATCTGGCAAATGACCCGGTAGTAGAGAGGCTTATCACGCCAAAGATCGCATTGACACTGGCAGAGTATCTGGCTTATGAAAAGGGAATGCACATCCTGGTCATTTTAACAGATATGACCTCTTATGCAGAGGCGCTGCGTGAGGTTTCTTCCTCTAAGGGCGAGATCCCTTCACGAAAGGGCTTCCCAGGTTATCTGTACAGCGATCTGGCATCATTATATGAAAGAGCCGGTATCGTAGCAGGAAGAAATGGTTCTGTTACCCAGATCCCGATCTTAACTATGCCAAATGATGATATTACACACCCGATCCCGGACCTGACTGGTTATATTACAGAGGGACAGATCGTCCTGGACAGACAGTTAAACAGCCAGTCTGTTTATCCGCCGATCAGCGTACTCCCATCTCTTTCACGACTGATGAAGGACGGTATCGGTGAAGGATATACAAGAAAAGACCATCAGGATGTGGCAAACCAGCTGTTTTCCTGTTATGCCAAGGTAGGTGACGCCAGGGCGCTGGCATCTGTTATTGGTGAAGATGAGCTGTCTGCCATTGACAAGAAGTATCTGGAGTTTGGTAAAGCATTTGAAGAGCATTTTATTGGCCAGGCACATCATGAGAACCGCTCCATTATAGAGACTCTGGAGATCGGCTGGAAACTTTTGCGTATGCTTCCAAGAGAGGAATTAGACCGTATTGATACCAAGGTTCTGGATCAGTACTACGAGGAGTGAGGTGAGCAGGAATGGATCCAAATACATTTCCCACAAAAGGTAATCTGATCGCTGCGAAAAACTCCCTGAAACTGGCAACTATGGGCTACGGATTAATGGATAAGAAGAGAAATATCCTGATCCGTGAGCTTATGGGGCTGATCGATGAGGCAAAGGGGATACAGTCTGAGATCGACACTGTGTTTAAGGCTGCTTATGAAGCGCTGCAGAGTGCCAATATTGAACTGGGCATCAATTATGTCCAGGAGATCGGAATGTCTGTTCCTGTGGATGATACAGTGAAGATCAAGGCAAGAAGTATCATGGGAACAGAGATCCCCTTAGTCCAGCACCAGGAAAAGCCTATGGAGCTGGCTTATGGGTTTAACAATACCTCTGAAGCCCTGGATATTGCCAGAGAACGGTTTGAGCGGGTAAAGGAGCTGACCATTAAGCTGTCTATGGTGGAAAATTCTGCGTACCGGCTGGCAAATTCTATTAAGAAGACTCAGAAGCGTGCCAATGCTTTAAAGAACATCACGATTCCTCATTATGAAGAGCTGTCAGGTCCATTTCCAATGCCCTGGAAGAGAAGGAAAGGGAAGAATTTACCCGGTTGAAGGTTATTAAGAGGATGAAGACCGGGTGATGGAAATAATAAAATGGAGAAGCTGACAAAGCGCCTGAATGGATTGAAATAGGGGGGATATTGTATCATGTATACATTTAAAGATCTGGTAGAAATTACCGCAAAGCTGCGGGCAGAAGACGGCTGTCCATGGGACCGGGAACAGACTTTTGAAAGCCTGCGAAAATATATGAGGGAAGAGGCAGAGGAAGCGGTTCAGGCAGTGGATAAAAATGACATGGAAAACCTTTGTGAAGAACTGGGAGATGTGCTCTTTCAGGTGATGTTAAACAGCCAGATCGCAAAGGAAAAAGGGCTGTTTTCTGTAGATGATGTGATAGGTGGGATCTGCGAAAAAATGGTGCGCAGACACCCCTGGGTATTCGGTGGTGAAAAGATAAATTCGACCGAAGAAGGAGAGGCTCTCTGGGCCCGGATAAAAATGCAGGAAAAGGCCAAAAAACCTTGACAAATTATAGTAAAACAGATATAAATGATAGGGTATCACAGACAAGAATAAAGACGGTCCGAGCCTGTTTTTTTTTTTCGGATTCGGTTTAGGAGGAAAAATTGATGAACAAGACAGAGTTAATCGCAGCAGTAGCTGAGAAGGCAGAAATTTCTAAAAAGGATGCAGAAAAGGCAGTTAAGGCTTTTACTGATGCAGTAGCAGAAGAACTGGCAAAGGGCGGAAAGGTTCAGTTAGTTGGATTTGGTAACTTTGAAGTTAGCGAAAGACCAGCAAGAGAGGGAAGAAACCCAAGAACCGGCGAGACAATGACCATCGCAGCTTCCAAGACACCTAAGTTCAAACCAGGTAAGGCTTTAAAGGACGAGATCAATAAGTAATTGATTTTATAAGAAAATTCGGTAATCCCCTCCGTGAACATTTGCATCATGGAGGGGATTTTTATTAAAAGGAGCGACTTTATGAGATTAGATAAATACCTGAAAGTATCCCGTATCATCAAGAGAAGAACCGTGGCCAATGAAGCCTGTGACAGCGGTCGGGTTATGCTTAATGACAAAGTAGCAAGAGCCAGTGCAGAGGTTAAAGTAGGTGATGTGATCGAAATTGCCTTTGGTACCAAGGCTGTGAAAGTGAAGGTTACAAGCGTACAGGATGCCATCCGCAAGGAAGATGCCAAAGAGATGTTTGAGTATCTGTAAAAACAGACCAATAAATAGACTTCGTCAGGGAATTCTGTGAAAGTTACAGGATCCTCTGGCGATTTTTAGTTGCCTGTAAAAAAAAATTTTTTAATCTATAATACAAATAGAGTGTCAACTCAGTTGTGTAGCAAAACTTTAAAATGTGTTTCTGATCTGAAAGGTTGGGAATGCATTAAAAACATGGAGAACGATATGGCAAGAAATACGGAACGTGACGAGAGAGAAGCCACGCGCAGAAAAGAACAGCTGATGAAAGCTGGATTTAAACTGTTTTCAGAGAATGGGATCGAAAATGTAAGTTTGCAGAAGGTGGCAGATGCAGCGGATGTAGGGGTTGCCACTATGTACAAATATTACCAGACAAAGGTAAAACTGGTAGTAGCCATCAGTGGAAAGATATGGGGGATATCTGGAAAAGTGTGCTGGCCCAGAATGGACCGGATTTCTTTGAAAACTTTACAGCTTATGAGTATATTGAATTTTATCTGGACATGATCATCCGGTTATACAGGGAAAAACCGGAAATGCTCCGGTTCAGCAATAATTATAAGAACTTTATTTACCATGAAGGAATTGAAGAAGAGCCTTTAGGGGAACACCTGGACGTGTTGGAACCTTTAAGAGCCATGTATCACAAGCTTTATGAACAGGCAAAAGTGGATCACAGTATCCGCACCGATCTTTCAGAGCAGGAGCTTTTCACAACTGTAGCCATTGCCATGCTGGCGGTGGCAGAGCGCTATGCCCAGGGGATCGTATGGGCCAATGATCATAAAACGGACCATACCCAGGAGTTACAATATCTGAAAGAAATGCTTCTTATGTGGTGTAAGGGAAAAACGGAATAAAAGAAGACAGGAATAGAAGATGGGATCTGGTTTGGGGAAATTTTTCCCCAGCTTCTTTGCTATGATCTGGTAACAGAGATAGCAAAGGAGGATTTTCTTATGAATACACTGTTTACCAGCCGTTTAAATGGGATCTTTATTTTAAACACATTGTTGGAGCTGCATAAGCCGGTTACAGTGTCTGAACTGGCAGGGATCATTAACCATCGCTATGATCATGTAACAGCTCCCCGGAAAATGGTTTCTGCAGATACGGTAAAGCGGTTTCTCAACGATTTTTACCAGACCACTTCGGGACCGATTACTGCAGCATCCGGCTTTTCTGTTTTAAGAAAAACCGTTATGGCAGTCTGGTCCCGGATCATGATCTGGAAAATGTGACTTTAGCTACTTATGTAGCTGCCTGTCTGGAACTTAATCCTTCGATGAACGTGCGAGACGGAAGGGGATTAAAATCCAATTCTGTTGTGCACTTTCACACGGCCTGAGATCTGTTTGTTTTCTTCCCTTGCCCGCCGGATCGCGCCTTCAATGTCGCTGATCCGGCATTGTTTTATGGCTTTTTCATTAATGGAATTTTGAAGACCTCCGTTTGCATCGCCCATGATCCGTTTTGCCATCTGGACAGAAACTTTTTCAAATAAGGCTCTGGCTTCACGACCGTTTCAAAGTTTTCATCATTTACACGGGTTGAGAAATAAGCAGTGATCGGTTCTTTCCAGTTTTCCGGCAGTTCGTATCCACTTATTTCCGCATGTTTCTTAAAGATCTCCGCCATCTCCGGGGCTGTATAGGACGGAAAATAGAAAGTGGAGTTATTACGTCTCTTGATACCGGGGTTGGCATCGATAAATTCTTTCATCTTGTTGTTTTTTCATCTATATCCGTTCCGCCATATCCGGCAAAGATCACCAGTTTATCTTCTGCATGTTCTTCTAACTCGATCACTAACTGGGCAATGGCTTCTCTGCTGGAAGGAGTCCGGTTCGCTTCGGTCACCGGTGAGAGAATAAGCTTCATCAATAACGATAATGTCATTTTCCTCAAATAAAGCTTTGGTTTTCGGGGCGGAATGGCCTACATACATGCCCTTTAATTCAGCACCGTTTACGCAGGTGAACTGACTTCCAGGCAGAAGTTTTTCTTCTTACATGATCTTTCCCATTAATTTAGCTACTGTGGTTTTGGCAGTTCCGGGAGCACCAAGCATCATGTGAACGTTGTGGTAACTGCTCTTTTTCATGCCCATTTCCTTGCGCAGACGGTTGAATTTCATGACCTGGACGGTTTCCATGACCTGTTCTTTTACCTGGTCCATGCCGATCAGATCTTCTCTTAAACAGCGGATGGCAGAACGGGTCTCTGTATTCTGCTCTGCAGGTCCCCGTTTGCCTGCAAAACGTTCCATAAACTGAAAATCCTTTTTTCGCAGGATACCATGTTCCTTGTTCCGCAGGGCATATTTTAGGATCTTATCTAAAAAGTCATAGGAAAACTCTTTATTCATTTTTTCAATATCCAGTAAAAAATCATGGACCGGAAATTTACGTTCCAGCTTGCAGCCGCTGTTTGTGACCATTTGTTTCCAGATATTTTCATAATAGAGAGAGACAGAGCTTGTTTTTGGTATTTCCAGCTCTTCTGCGGTAAGGCTTAATATGATCTGGTTCAGGTTTTTATCCTCATTTGACTCAAAGGTGTCAAATCCGCCAAATCCTCCAAAAGAGTTAAAGGAGTCGAAGTCATTTTCTTCGTGAAGGATCAGGACGTAGACCTGTTCATTGCTGCGGAAGCTATTTAAGGTATCAATGATCGGGTCACACCTGAAAAAACTGATATTCTCCATAGAGATACAGACAGGTTTATCCTCATTTTCTGCCCAGTAAGGAACAAAGGTGTCATTTGTCTTCTGGCTGGCCAGAAAGGAGTTTCCAAAAGAGGAGAAGTCATTTTCCTGCCAGTTGTAATAGTCATCGGCTTCTTTAAATGGAATAATGGGGAGGCATTGCCAGCTGTCTGACCACTGGATGTCAGGCTCTGCCCCTTCTTCCCACTCTCCACGACTGTGGATCGCATTGTAGATACCTGCTAAAAGGCTGATAGCCAGGTATCCTTCCTCCAGTTTGGAAGCTTGTACCAGGATATACTGTGGTTCCTGGTGATCCTTTACAAATTTCTGGATTTCTTTAAACTGCACTCCTCCGTCTTTTATGATCTGTGAAAGTCCTTCTTTACAGAACTCTTTGGATATATACAAATACTCTGCTTTCTGGGGATTGACTTTGCCCAGATTTTGTTTTTGAAGTTTTGGTACGATCAGGTTCTTTTTTTCGCTCATAGGATCAGCTCCTTTATCTGTATCTGTTTTCAGGTTTTTAAGGTTGTTGTCTTGTTGATCACGCCCTTACTATAACGGATCAGGCTATGCAAAATTGCCTGATTTTGAAAAAAAAATTTATTTTTTCCTGTATACTTGTGAAAGAAAATGGAAATGAGAGTACATAAAATAAGATTACATAAAAATGCAAAAGGAGATCACAGACATATGGCTTCCCGGTACAATCAGCTGACTATGCTTTATATTTTTAATATTCTGAAACTGGATGCTTCCCCGAAAAAGCCCTATTCGGCACCTATGGTCCATCGCCGTTTAAAGGAGTTGGGGATCAATCTGGACCGGAAGACGGTTTTTAATCATATGAAGATCCTTACAGAACAGATGCTGTCTGCGGACCAGGATGAAGAGTCTTTTTTTCAGACAGTATCTGTGCAGTAAACTGTTTCGATGCCGGAAAGAGGAAGGGAAAAAGCAGGGAAAATGGCGGAGATCCCGGAAATGAAAGCAGCTACCGGATCTGTCTGCCGGAAGAGGAAATCCCGGAAAACAGTGTTTTATATTATTATATAGAAGATGAAATGTCACCGGAGGAGCTGGAACTGCTTCAAAGTACCGTTGCTATTAACCAGTATCTTTCAGCGGAAAAAACAAGGGAGATCCTGGCTGATCTGGAACATAAAAAGCCTTTTGACTGCAGGGAACAGTCTCTTTATACAGCATTTGCGGACCCCAGGCTGAAAAACCAGGCAACGGATATTTTCGCCAGTTTGTCAGTAATACGGGACAGTATCCGCAAGAAGAAAAACTCCGGATCCTATATGGACGGTATGATAAAAATCTGGAACTGGCGCCTACCAGTGAAGATGCACGGACCATTGAACCTTATGCAGTGATGTCAAGTAACGGTTATTATTATCTCATAGCAGGAAATCCCAAATATCCCGATGGCCTGACCAATTTCCGCATTGACCGTATTTTGCAGATCCAGATGTTGGATGAGCCCAGAAAACCATTGCCAGACGCCCTTCTTCCTTATTTCCGGGACGCAGCCCATGAAGTTTTTCAGGCCAGCGAGTACCGCAATGACCATCCGGTCATGTATTCAGACGAAACAGTGCGGATCCATTTAAGCTGTGATCCGGTAATCTTAAATAATCTGGTGGATGATTTTGGCTGGAGCATCCAGACACGGGATATAAAAGATCCGGACCATCCTGACTGGGTCCATGTAACTGCAAAAGCAAGCCTGATGGGGGCAGCTGTTTTCTGTACCCATCACTGTAGGCACTGCAAGGTGATCAGCCCTCAAAAACTGCGGGAAAAAGTGGTTGAAAACCTGAAAGCAGGGCTGGCTCTTTACGAATAAAAACTTAAAAGTCATAGAATGTGTTTCCACCCCATATATTTAACTGATACATACTCTGAAAGCTCAGAGCAGGTTAATGAGTGAATATATGGGGGTAATTTTTTATGGAAGAAAAATATCATCCGGCAGGCTTCACCGGCTGGTGCTTTCGGACAGGCATACAGGTTCTGTAACAGGAGTCAATGATGTGGTGTCTTTTTGATGAAAATGAGATCGTGCTGGATACGGATATGGGCCTTTTGACTGTCAGGGGAAAGGAACTTCATGTAAAGCGGCTTACACTGGAAAAGGGAGAGCTGGATCTGGAAGGACAGGTGGACAGTTTGAATTACAGTTCCAATGCAGCACTGAAACGGTCGGGAGACTCATTTCTTAACCGTCTTTTTAAATAATCTTGGAGGTGATTTATGAGCATGCAGATCCGTTTTGAAGCCTGGCTGCTACTTTTGAGCCTGTTGGTGGGCTGCTGGCTGATGCTGGTGTATGACCTGCTGCGGGTATTGCGGCTTATGATAAAACACAGCTCTTTTGTAATGGGGATAGAAGACTTTTTTTTACTGGATCTATGCGGGGACAGCCACTTTATGCTGCTGTATGAGCTAAATGACGGCGGAGTCAGGATGTATGCAGTTGCGGGCGTCTTTGCGGGGATGATCCTTTATGATAAAATTGTCAGCCGGTTTCTCTTTGCAGCCTTGAAAAAAGGCTGGTAAATGGTTTAAAATAAAAAGAAATAGATAAAAAAGATGGTGACTGATACATGAGCTCCTACGGAAGATCAAAACGCGTAAAGCGGGAAAAATGGGCAAACAGAATGGCTGTACTGGGCGTTACAATGGTAGTTCTCTGTCTTGCAGTTGCTGTAAATGCCAAGGGCTCAACTTTTGAAGAAGTCTGACCTGGATTATCAGCAAAAGGAGAAGCAGCTGGAAGAACAGGTACGGGAAGAAGAAGAACGGACGAAAAAGCTGGAAGAGTACAAGGTATATGTAAAGACAAAGCAGTTTGCAGAAGAAGTTGCAAAGGAGAAACTGGGTCTGGTAAATCCGGATGAGATCCTTTTAAAGCCCAATCAGTAAAATGAGTTTCGGAATAAATGACCGGCAGAAAATGTCGAAACATTTTCTGGAAGAAACATGAAAATATGACAGATATTTCCCTCCTGGGTGCGTATACTGGATGTTGCGCAGATTAGAGGGATTTTTGTGTTGTCAGGCAAAAATGAAAATGGGATCAATTATTATACAGCCAGGAAATTAAAAGATATGGCGCAGTCATTAGAGCAGCTGGCAAAGGCCTTTGATGAAGGTGCCGGTGAGACAATGAGCCTTACAAAGGATGATGGACTGGCTGCCATGCAGACCTGCGCTGCACTGGTCTGCGGTAACTGTGGCGGATGCAGCCTTTATGCAGACAGTGAAAAAAGAAGACAGTTATTATCTGTATTATCTTTTGCGTATATTTGAACAGAACGGGCGGATCGGCACAGAGGATATGCCGGAGCTTTTTAAGAAGGACTGCCGCAGGAAACGGGATTACTTAGAGCAGTTAAACCGCAGTTTTACCAGGGCTTCCATGAATTTGTCCTGGAAGAACCGCTTTCTGGAAAGCAGGGATGTGGTCATATCCCAGTTCCGTGAGCTGGCAGTGATACTGGAAGAATTTTCCAGGCAGATCGATGAAGCAAAAAAATATTACAGAGGAATATAAAGGAGCAGTTAAAAAGCATTTCGCAGGTATCATATCCTGGTGGACAGTATGCTTTTTGCTGGAATATGAAAGCGGGCGCAGGGAGATCTATCTTACGGCAAAGACCACAAACGGACGATGTGTTACTTCCAAGGATGCGGCAGAGCTGATGGAGAGCGTTTTTCCTGATACCAACTGGCTTCCGGCAAAGGACAGCCGGAGTATCATCACACGCAGGTATGAAACAGTGCGGTTTGAAGAAAAAAGGAGATTATTATCTTACCTGGGGTGCTGCGGGAGTTCCCAAACAGGGAGAACGCTACTCGGGCGATAATTACAGTTTTTTTGTGAGCGAGGCAGCTGCCAGGTAATGTTCAGCCTGTGTGACGGAATGGGAAGCGGGGCAGTGGCAGGACAGGAAAGCCGGCGGATCGTGGAACTTTTAGAGGCGCTTTTGGAAGCCGGTTTTGCCCCAGATCCGCTTTTAAACTGGTAAATACAGTACTCCTTTTAGCAGGAGGAGAACAACACCCGGCAGCGTTGGACGCAGGCTGTATTGATCTGTATACAGGCGCCCTGGAAGTATTCAAACTGGGGGCTGCTCCTACTTTTGTAATGGGAGAAGAAGGCATACAGGTGTTAAAAGCAGGCCAGGTACCGGCAGGCGCTTTAGGGCAGGCAGAACCGGTCCTTCTTTCACAGAAATTATGGGACGGGGACAGGCTTATTATGGTGACGGACGGTGTTTTAGACGCCCTTCCGGGAGAAGATAAGGAACAGGTCATGGGGCAGTTTTTAGAAAGTCTGGAGGAAATGCCGCCTCAGGATATGGCAGAGCGGATCCTGGAGTTTGCCCTTTCTTTTGTTCCCGGGGCAAGGGATGATATGACAGTTCTTACTGCGCAGGTGTGGAAACGGTAATATTGCATATGCAATGCAAGAACAGCGGCAGGATAAGGTTGTGTAACAAAAATAAAGAGCCCCTTGCGTATGGGGAAGGATATGGGTATAGTAAGAGTGGACATGATCTTTAAGGGTCATGTAAGCAAGACAGAAACGGAAATGAACATACTATGGAGAAACTGGAGTATACAGTCAGGCAGACGATCTGCCGGTATCATATGCTGCAGCCCGGTGATCAGGTGGTCATCGCGCTGTCGGAGGGGCAGACTCTGTCTGCCTTTTAAGTCTGCTTGCGGATATGAGAGAGGAAATGGGGCTGAAACTGAGGAGTCTTCATGTCCATCACGGACTGCGGGGAGAAGAAGCGGACCGTGATGGGGATTTTTCCATAAAGATCAGTGAAGCTTTGGGTGTCCCCTGTCATATGATAAAAGCAGAGGTAAAAAATATGCATCCCAGACGGGGATGTCGGAAGAAGAAGCAGGAAGGATCCTGCGTTATAAAGCCCTGGAGGAAGAAGCAGGGGCCTGGGAAGGAGAAAACGGTCAGACAGTAAAGATCGCAGTGGCTCATCACAGCAGGGATCAGGCGGAGACCATACTTTTAAACCTGTTTCGGGGCAGCGGTCTTGGCGGTTTAAAAGGGATCCCCTATGTGAGAGATCGTATTATACGCCCTATGTTGGATGTTTCAAAGAAGATATCATCCCTTATCTTGAAAAAAAAACGGTTAAAATGGGTTAATGATTCCAGTAATGACACAGACCATTATGCCAGAAACCGTGTCCGTTCCCACATTCTTCCGGCGATCAAAGAAGAAATCAATCCGGGAGCAGAGGCAGGAATACGCCGTGCCGGGTATCTGGCAGGAATGGCAGATGTGTATCTGAAAAACAGGCAGATCAGTGGGTGCAAAAATATGTAAAAAGAGGAAGAGCATACCTGGATGATCCCGGAAGGACCTTTTAAAGAGGCAGATCCGGTGATCCGCCTTTACAGTGTTATGGAACTTTTAAAACAGCAGCCGGGTGTGCAAAGGACCTGGGACTGGTCCATGCAGAACAGGTAGAAAAAACTTGTTGACCTTCAGACCGGGCGGAAGGTGTCTCTTCCTTATGGACTGGAAGCCCGAAAAGTATACGGCGGGATCAGCCTCCAGGCAGTAAAAAGGAGCCTTTGGAGGAAAGAATAAAAAAATCCCCTTCCGGAGCTTTCTTTTGAGGTTTTTTCTTATGAAAAAGCAATGGAATTTCCCAAAAAGACGTATACGAAATGGTTCGACTGTGATAAAATAAAGGGTACGCCCGTTGTCAGAACCAGGCAGACCGGGGATTATATCACCCTGGAAAATGGCAGTCGCAAACCATTAAGACGCTTTATGATCGACGAAAAAATACCTGCAGATAAAAGGGATGAAATAGCCCTGTTAGCAGATGGGGACCATATCATGTGGATCATAGGCAGGCGGATCAGCAGTTATTATAAAATAGGCCCTGATACACGGCGTGTATTACAGGCGAAAGTTTCCCAAAGTACATTATCATAGAAAACGGAGGATAAATCATGGCAGACAAAATTCGTGTATTATTAACAGAAGAAGAAGTAGATAAGCGGATCAATGAAGTAGCAGAGCAGATCAACAAAGATTATGCAGGCAAGAGCGTTCACCTGATCTGTATTTTAAAGGGTGGTGTATTTTTTACCTGTGAACTGGCAAAGAGACTGAACATGCCGGTTTCCATGGACTTTATGTCCGTATCCAGTTACGGCGCAGGCACTGTGTCCAGCGGTGTGGTAAGGATCATCAAGGACTTAGATGAACCGTTAGAGGGAAAGAATGTCCTGATCGTGGAAGATATCATCGATTCCGGCCGCACCCTTGCGTACCTGATCGAGGTATTAAAGCAGCGCGGACCGAAGAGCATTCACCTGTGCACCCTGCTCGACAAGCCGGAGCGCCGTGTGAAGAAGCAGGTTAAGGTAGATTATACCTGTTTCACCATTCCGGATGAGTTCGTAGTAGGTTATGGACTGGATTATGACCAGAAATACCGCAACCTTCCTTATATCGGAGTAGTAGAGCAGGATCAGGAAGAGACACAGGAATAATTCCGGGTCCTAAAATTAAGGAGGCAATTCGTTGAAACAGCAACAGACATTCAGAGGTTTTATGTTTATTATCCTGATGCTGATCCTTCTTATGCTTGCGCTGCGTTTTCTTATGCAAGGCAGGCACAGACGGTAACAGCCCAGGAATTTGAGCAGATCTTGGGAAGCGGAAACGTGGCAGAGGCAGTGATCAGCCCAAATCCCCAGACACCAAGCGGGTATGTGACAGTTACACTGGCAAATGGCCAGACAGTCCGCCAGAACGTATCTGACGTAAAAGATGCAGAGCAGCTTTTAAAGGACAATAGCATTGATTATTCCATGGAGGATGTACCTCAGGAGAATACCCTTCTTACTGTGGTAATGCCTTTCATGCTTTCCATCGTAGTAGTGGTAGTGATCGTTACCATGATGAACCGTGGAGCAGCAGGCGGCGGTTCCAATGCCAGAATGATGAACTTTGGCAGAAGCCGTGCAAAACTCAGCCGTGACAGCAAGGTGAATTTCACCAATGTAGCTGGTCTGGAAGAGGAAAAAGAGGAGCTGGAAGAAGTAGTGGATTTCTTAAAAATCCTCAGAAATACACCAGCGTAGGTGCACGTATCCCTAAGGGAATGCTTTTAGTAGGCCCTCCAGGAACCGGTAAGACCCTTCTTGCAAAGGCAGTAGCCGGAGAAGCGGGAGTTCCATTTTTTCCATTTCCGGTTCTGATTTTGTAGAAATGTTCGTAGGTGTGGGCGCTTCCCGTGTCCGCGACCTGTTTGAAGAAGCAAAGAAAAATGCACCATGTATCGTTTTCATTGATGAGATCGATGCAGTGGCCCGTCGCAGAGGTACCGGAATGGGCGGCGGAAATGATGAGAGAGAGCAGACATTAAACCAGTTACTGGTTGAGATGGATGGTTTCGGTGTCAATGAAGGCATTATCGTTATGGCTGCGACTAACCGTGTGGATATCCTGGATCCTGCAATTTTGCGTCCGGGACGTTTTGACAGGAAGGTGGCGGTTGGCCGCCCGGATGTAAAGGGAAGAGAAGAGATCTTAAAGGTACATTCCAAAGAAAAGCCTTTAAGTGAAGACGTAGACCTTCGCAGAGTAGCCCAGACAACAGCCGGATTTACAGGTGCAGATCTGGAAAACCTGATGAATGAGGCAGCAATCATTTCCGCAAGAGACAACCGCCGTTTTATCCGCCAGGCAGATATTGACAAGGCATTTGTAAAGGTTGGCATCGGTGCTGAGAAGAAGAGCCGTGTGATCTCTGAGAAAGACAAGAAGATCACTGCTTACCATGAGGCAGGCCATGCGATCCTGTTCCATGTGCTTCCTGATGTAGGTCCTGTGCATACCGTTTCCATTATTCCTACCGGTGTTGGTGCAGCTGGTTATACCATGCCGCTTCCGGAAAAGGATGAAATGTTTAACACAAAGGGTAAGATGCTTGCAGAACATTATGGTAGACCTGGGCGGACGTATTGCAGAGGAGATCATCTTTAAAGATGTGACCACCGGTGCTTCCCAGGATATCAAGCAGGCAAGCAAGCTTGCAAGAGCCATGGTCACCCAGTATGGTATGTCTGATCGTGTGGGAATGATCCAGTATGGCAGTGATGAGGACGAAGTATTTATCGGCCGTGATCTGGCACACACCAAGTCCTACGGAAACGAGATCGCAGATGTGATCGACGAAGAAGTAAAGCGGATCGTAGATGAATGCTACACCAAGGCGAAAAATATCATTCTGGAACATGAAGATGTACTTCATTCCTGTGCAGCCCTTCTCATCGAAAAAAGAGAAGATCGGACAGGAAGAATTCGAGGCTTTGTTTAAAAATCACGAACCTGTCATGCACAATGATGGTGAGATGTAAAAATACAGCAAAAAGCAGCTGTTAAAATTGACAGCGAAAAACCGTGAAAAAATATATCTTTGTGCACACTTTTGTGGGGAGTTATGCTATTATAATAGATGTAACCCCCCAATACACTATATAGTTTTTGCTACACCCCATAAGAAACGAAATACCTTCTCCTGAAAAGCCTGGCTACCCCGCCAGGCTTTTCGCATATCTGGATATGTGGAAAAAAATGGAAAATAAAGAGAAGAAAGTTAATAACCGGTATACCGGTGTGTTGCATATTTGAAAAAAATTGATTTAAAATAATTATGGATTTAATAATAAATATAAAAGAGGAAAACCTGTGAAAAAAAATAATATTCAGATAAACAGGGATGCCCTGTTTTCAGCAGAAACTCAGGATTACCGTATGCCTGCAGAGCCGGATATTCATGATAAAGTTGTGGTGAGAATGCGCACGGCAAAGGATGATGTGGATCATGTTTATTATATAGAGGGAAAGAAAGAGACAGAGATGAAAAAAACTGTCTCAGATACTCTTTTGATTATTATGAGCACACAATGACAGCAGGAGAGGAACAGATCCTGTATCATTTTAAAATAGTAAAGGGAACAGAAGTCTGTCAGTATAACCGTCTGGGAGTTTCTGATCAGGACACGGACCAGTTTGATTTTAAGATCACACCTGGTTTTCACACTCCGGACTGGGCAAAGGTGCCGTGATGTACCAGATCTTTGTAGACCGCTTCTGCAATGGAGATCCGACCAATGATGTACAGTCCTGTGAGTATGTCTATATTGGCAAACCGGTTTACCAGGTAAAAGACTGGAGCAGAAATCCTTCTACTATGGACGTAGGCTGTTTTTACGGCGGCGACCTTCAGGGCGTGTGGGACAAACTGGACTATATCAAGAGCCTGGGCGTAGAAGTTATTTATTTAAACCCGGTATTCGTATCCCCATCCAACCATAAGTACGACTGCCAGGATTATGAACATATTGACCCCCATTTTGGAAAGATCGTAAAGACGGCGGTTCCATGGTGGATCAGAATGCTGCGGATAACACAAAAGCAGAGCGGTATGTAGTGCGCTCCGCAGATCGTGAAAACCTGGAAGCCAGTGATGCCTTTTTTGCGGAATTCGTAAAAGAAGTACACAACCGCGGCATGAAGGTGATCTTAGACGGTGTGTTCAATCACTGCGGATCCTTTAATAAATGGCTGGATGCAGAGCAGATCTATGAGCGTTCCAGTGATTATGAGCCAGGGGCCTATATTTCCAAGGACAGCCCTTACCACAGCTTTTTCCATTTTTATGACGAGAGGGACCAGGCATGGCCGCGCAACCGCACCTATGACGGATGGTGGGGGCATGATACCCTGCCAAAGCTGAATTATGAAGGCTCTGATAAATTAGTTGAGTATATTTTAAATGTGGCAAAAAAATGGGTGTCTCCGCCTTACAGCGTAGATGGCTGGCGTCTGGATGTAGCGGCAGATCTGGGACATACAGCAGAATATAATCACGCTTTCTGGAAAAAATTCAGAAAGGCGGTAAAAGAGGCAAATCCCCAGGCACTGATCCTTGCAGAGCATTACGGCGACCCGTCCGGCTGGCTTCAGGGAGATGAGTGGGACTCTATTATGAACTATGATGCCTTTATGGAGCCGGTCACATGGTTCCTGACAGGTATGGAAAAGCACAGTGACAGCTATAATGGCGGTCTTTACGGAAATGGACAGTCTTTCTTTGATGCCATGGCTTATCATATGAGCCGGATGCAGACCAACACGGTGTTTACAGCCATGAACCAGCTGTCAAATCACGACCACTCCCGCTTCCTTACAAGGACCAACCAGGTAGTAGGCCGTATCGGAAGTATGGGACCGGAACGTGCTTCTGAAAATGTAAAGAAATGTGTTATGAGAGAGGCGGTCATGATTCAGATGACCTGGCCGGGTGCTCCTACACTGTATTACGGCGATGAGGCCGGTGTGTGCGGCTGGACCGATCCGGACAGCAGAAGAACTTATCCATGGGGAAGAGAAGACCTGGAATTAATGGAATTCCACCGTTATATGGCCGGTATCCACAAACGTCTTCCTGCACTGCGAAAAGGCGCTGTAAAGCCATTATTTGCGGCAAACCAGCAGATTGCCTATGGCCGTATGTGGGACAGATACCAGACAGTGACAGTTATTTCCAATTTGCCACAACCGTCTGCGATAGAAATTCCGGTATGGCAGTTAGGCATCACAGATGAAGATATTATGGGACGTCCTATTATAACAACAGAGGACGGCTACAATGCAGGAATTTTATTCTACCATGTAAAAGACGGTATTTTGAAAGTAAGAATGCCTGCATACAGCGGTGCGGTCTTTGCTTCCCATCCGGAAGATTTTTATCCGGTGCTTCCATCTCGTTTTGTAGAAGAGGAGAAGAAGAGGCAAGGGAAAAAGAGCAGCTTGAGAAAGCTGCGGAAGCATAAAAAGATATAAAGAGCATATAAAAGAAGCAGACTCGGTTTTGCTGGGAGTCTGCTTCTTTTTGCAGTTATTGTGGCAAGACGAAACGAAATTTGCCACGCTGTTTACAAAAAAGAACAGAACCAATCAGGTTCTGTTCCAAAAGCTGCCGTAGACCGGAATCGAACCGGTACGGGTATCACTACCCACGGGATTTTAAGTCCCGGGCGTCTGCCAGTTCCGCCACTACGGCATATTCTTTTTTCATACATACCTATTGCTGAAATCAGGCGCATACGTGCAAGCACTGTCGCTCTTAGCAGGTATGTAAATGGGCGAAGGTGGATTGAACCACCGAAGGCAGTGCCAGCAGATTTACAGTCTGTCCCCTTTGGCCACTCGGGAATTCGCCCATGGCTTTTTCAAGCAGTAATGATGATACCATAGAAAAAAAGGAAAAATCAATACTTTTTTTGAAAAAATTTACGGAATTCTTTGACTGATAATGTTTATCATGGACGAATGGCCCTGCATATGGTATAATTCATAAGATAGGCGTATTCCATTCATTTTGGGTACGATTGGAGAAGACTATGGATGAGAAAAGGAAGGTGCGGGGGAACTTCCGCATTTATCTTCAGTGGCCCATTTTTTTATCGGTCCTGATGGTCCTGCTGACAGCTGCTGTGGGGGCAGTTTCATTAAGAGCAGGCATTATAGTTTCATTTTTACTCTTATCTATATTGGAATAGCGTTATGGATCTACTTTTCCAGAAGAAAGGGCATTCTTGCAGGACTGATCGCATTTTCACAGGCCTACGACAAGAGCAAAAGTAAATTTCTGGAAGAAATGCTGGTGCCTTACTGTGTGGCGGATATAGCAGGTCGTATTTTGTGGATGAACCAGGAAATGGAAGCCATTCTTGGGGATGATAAAGCAACCATCAAAAACATTACCCAGATGTTTCCGGATGTCACAAAGGAAATGCTTGCCACCGGTGGAGAAACTGTAAGTATCCACAGCTCTTTTAAAGGTAAGAAGTACCGTGTGGACATGAAAGAGATCCATACAGAAGAGGCTCAGGCAGCGGCAGCTGACTGTGGACTGGATGAGGAAAATTCCCTGGTAACAGCCATTTATCTGATCGATGAGACTCAGATGCTGTTATATAAGCAGCAGATCAATGACCAAAAACTGGTAGCCGGTCTTATTTATCTGGACAATTATGATGAGGCGCTGGAAAGCGTTGAGGAAGTACGCCGTTCTCTTTTAACAGCTTTGATTGATCGAAAGATCAGCAAGTATATTTCTTCCATGAACGGTATTGTAAAAAGTATTGAGAAGGATAAATATTTCTTTGTGATCAAGCAGCAGTATGTTGCAAAGATGCAGGATGAGCGTTTTTCCATTCTGGAAGATGTAAAAACAGTCAATATCGGTAATGACATGGCAGTCACTTTAAGTATCGGTATTGGTATGAACGGTGAAAGTTATGCACAGAATTATGATTATGCAAGAACTTCCATCGATATGGCACTTGGCCGCGGCGGTGACCAGGCAGTTGTAAAGGACTCCGATAAGATCCTTTATTACGGCGGAAAAGCCCAGCAGATGGAAAAGACCACCCGTGTAAAGGCCCGTGTGAAGGCACATGCTTTAAAAGAGCTGATGGATAATAAAGACCGTCTGCTGATCATGGGACACAGGATGGCAGATATTGATGCTTTCGGTGCGGCAGTTGGTATTTACCGTATTGCCATGTCCATGAATAAAAAGGCAAATATCGTACTCAATGATGTAACTTCTTCTGTACGTCCTATGATGGAACGTTTCCAGAACAATCCGGAGTACCCGGATGATATGTTCTTAAACGGTGCCAAGGCTGCGGAGCTGGTGGATGCAGGTACTATGCTGGTGGTTGTGGACGTAAACCGCCCAAGTATTACCGATGAACCGAGCCTGCTGCGTCTGATCCGGACCATTGTGGTTCTGGACCATCACCGTACCAGCAGCGAGGTGATCGACAATGCGGTTCTTTCTTATGTAGAGCCATATGCTTCTTGTGCCTGTGAAATGGTTGCGGAAGTATTGCAGTATATTGCAGACGGCATTAAAGTAAGGCCCTGTGAGGCAGATGCCATGTATGCAGGTATCGTGATCGATACCCAGAATTTTACCAACCAGACAGGCGTGCGTACCTTTGAGGCGGCAGCATTCCTTAGAAGAAGCGGCGCGGATGTAACAAGAGTGCGCAAGCTGTTCCGTGAAAATATGGTGGATTACCAGGCAAAGGCAGAGGCAGTAAGGGCGGCAGAAGTTTATATGGACGCATTTGCCATCAGCGTCTGCCCGGCAGAAGGTCTGGACAGCCCGACGATCATCGGTGCCCAGGCGGCTAATGAGCTTCTTGAGATCAAGGGCATCAAGGCTTCTGTGGTACTTACTGATTACAATAATACCATTTATTTCAGCGCGAGATCTATTGATGAGGTAAATGTTCAGGTCATGATGGAAAAACTGGGTGGCGGCGGCCACAGGACCATTGCAGGTGCCCAGATGCAGGGTGTTACCATTGAAGAAGCCAAGGAGCGCCTGAAAGCGGTTATCCGTCAGATGATGGATGAAGGTGATGTGTCTTAACAGACAGTATCAAAGATATTCAGAGATATAAGATATAGAGATATTCAGATGATATAGAAAGGAAGTTTTGTAAAATGGAAATCGTATTATTAGAAGATGTAAAGGCATTAGGTAAAAAAGGACAGGTTGTAAAGGTAAATGACGGTTACGCACGCAACTTCATCCTTCCAAAGAAATTAGGCGTAGAAGCAACCTCCAAGAACTTAAACGACTTAAAGCTTCCAGAAAGCAAATGACGCAAAGATCGCAGCTGAGCAGCTGGCAGCAGCTAAGGAACTGGCTGAGAAGTTAAACAATGCTTCTGTGACTGTTTCTATCAAGGCTGGCGAAGGCGGAAGAGCTTTCGGTGCTGTTTCTTCTAAGGAGATTGAGAAGGCAGCTAAGGATCAGTTAGGTCTGGAGATCGACAAGAAGAAGATCGTATTAAACACACCGATCAAGGCAATCGGAAGCTTTGAGGTATCTGTAAAGCTTCACAAAGAAGTAACTGCAAAACTGGCGGTTAAGGTAGTAGAAGCATAAAGATAACACAGTCCGGGAACACTACCCGGAAATGTAAGGAGATAAGTTTATGGAAGAGACCCTGATCAAGCGGGTGCTTCCTCACAGTATAGAGGCGGAACAGTCTGTTATAGGTTCTATGTTAATGGACAGGGGAAGCGGTAATCGCTGCATCGGAGATCATCACGGGCAGCGATTTTTATCAGCAGCAGTACGGGATCATGTTTGAGGCCATGGTGGAACTGTTCAATGAAGGAAAGCCGGTAGACCTGGTCACACTTCAGGAACGTTTAAAGGAGAAGGATGTTCCGCCGGAAGTCAGCAGCCTGGATTTTGTCCGGGATATCATTACCATTGTGCCTACATCAGCCAATGTTAAATCCTATGCTACGATTGTCAGTGAGAAAGCAGTTCTGCGCCGGCTTATAAAGACAACAGAAGAGATCGCAAATACCTGTTATGCAGGGAAAAGAGCCACTGGAAAATATTCTGGCGGATACGGAAAAATCTATTTTTGACCTGCTCCAGAACAAGGGCGGACAGGAATTTGTACCCATCAAGCAGGTTGCCATCAATGTTCTGGAAAAGATCGAGGATGCATATAAAAACCAGGGAACGGTTACCGGTATCCCTTCCGGATTTATTGATCTGGATTATAAACTGTCCGGTTTCCAGCCTTCCGATTTTATCCTGATCGCAGCCCGTCCTTCTATGGGTAAAACGGCTTTTGTCTTAAATGTAGTTGACTATGTTTCTGTGCGTAAGAATCTGCCCTGTATGGTATTCAGTTTGGAAATGTCAAAGGATCAGTTGGTCAACCGTATCCTTTCCATGGAATCCAATGTAGATTCCCAGAAGCTGCGTACAGGTACGCTGACAGACTCTGACTGGGATGCGGTTGTGGAAGGTATCGGCATTATCGGTAATTCCAAGCTGATCATTGATGATACCCCAGGCATTTCGATTACGGAAATGCGGTCCAAATGCAGAAAGATGAAGCTGGAATATGGGTTAAATATGGTTATCATTGACTACTTACAGTTGATGAGCGGAAGCCGCAAAGGGGAAATGACAACCGTCAGCAGGAAATTTCCGATATTTCCCGTTCTTTAAAGGCACTGGCAAGAGAACTTCATGCCCCGGTCATTGCCCTGTCCCAGCTGTCCCGTGCCTGTGAGACACGTACAGACCACAGACCTATGCTTTCCGACCTTCGAGAGTCCGGAGCCATCGAGCAGGATGCGGACGTTGTTATGTTCCTGTACCGTGATGATTATTATAATAAGGATACGGAGCATCCCAACGAGGCAGAGGTAATCATAGCCAAACAGCGTAACGGCCCGATCGGTACAGTAAACCTGATCTGGAAACCGGAGTACACCAAGTTTGTAAATGCAGTGCGTCCTCAGGGTGGAAATCAGGAAGGATAATGTATATGATCTGGCACTTGTATCAGTTGATGCAGGTGCCATTTATATTTTTAGTCATAATAGTCATTCTCAACGCATACATTGATAATAAACAGCGGCAAAAGGGCTGCAGTTAATCAGAATGATACGTGTTGTGAAGGAGAGAATGGCTATGGATGAAGTACATTATCTGATATCGGATGCGTCCAAAAAGGTTGATGTGGAGGCCCATGTATTAAGGTACTGGGAAGAGGAGTTAGAACTTGCGATCCCACGGAATGAAATGGGACACAGGTATTATACGGATTTTCATATCCGCCTGTTCAAGCAGGTTAAAAACCTGAAAGAAAAAGGGTATCAGCTGAAGGCGATCAAACATGCTTTAGAACAGATAAAAAGGACGGAAAGCTGGAAGGCGAACTGACAGATGAGATTTTAGAGCAGGATATGGATGCTGCTTTAAAAGAACTTAAGGAAGAAGAGAAAGAGGAAAATACAGCTATGGTAAGCACATCTGCAGATGGAAGTCCGCTGCCTGTAAGCGCAGAAGAGAAAATGGCCCAGTTTCAGCAGATGATGAACCTGATCATTGGACGGGCCCTTGAGGTAAACAATGAAAAACTGAGTCAGGATATCAGCTGCCTGGTAAAACAGCGGCTGGCAGGTGAATTGGAACTTCTTCTTCAGGAGTCCGGCCAGAAGGAAGAGGAACGTTTTCGTCTCCTGGATGAAACCATCCGTTCCTTCCAGAAAGCAGGACAGGAGGAAGCTGCTGCAACAAAAGTGCCATTTTTTAAAAGAAAACGCTTTGGACGGGGCTAAGAAGCTTTTTTCACAGGGAAAAGAGAAGTTAAAGAAAATAAGAAAAATAATAAAAACAAAAAAAAAGAAGGACAAGCCAGGAGCGCTGTTATGGAAGCTGTTTCTGGTTTGTCCTTTTTGCGATTTTCTTAAGACTGTGAAAAATATCGAAAAATAGTAGGATATGTGCTATAATCTGATAAGCGCAAGCAGGCAGTAGAGCGCGCAAGCGCGTGGTCCTGAGTGAAACTAGTGGAAGCGAAATCTTCAGGGATTGGATTTACAGAAGCAACAAACAACAAGCGAGGATACATTTCATGAATGAAAATATACATATTATCTGCGATATGCCTGCATATCCAGTGCGCTGGCGGCAGCGTTGGCGTTAGGAGGCTGTTCTTCAGGGAAAGAGGAGTTGCAACTCAGAATGAGGCTGTAGCTGCAAATGCCCAGGACGGACAGGCAGCAGTTTCAGATGGAACAGATGAGACCATAGCACCTTTAGGAATGGATGGGCAGATCCTTCCTGGACTGGATGATGTAGAATTGCCGGAAGATGCACAGGCAGCGCCTAAGTATTTAAGAGAAGGTGTACGCCATGAGATCGTAAAGAAGTTACAGCAGCGATTAATGGACTTGGGCTTTATGGATAACGATGAACCTACTGACTATTTTGGTCAGGTCACTCTTACAGCAGTGAAACATTTCCAGAGACAGAATGAACTGCCTCAGGATGGTATTGTAGGTGATACCACCTGGAATGAACTGATGGCAGATGATGCCAAACATTACGCAGTATCAAAGGGAACCCAGGGGATGATATCCAGAAGATCCAGCAGCGATTATACGAACTGGGCTATCTGGCTTCTGCAGACCAGGTAACAGGCAACTTTGACGATGCCACAGAAACCGCTGTTTTAAAACTCCAGGGCGTCAATGGCCTTGCAGAAGACGGCAAGGTAGGCCAGCAGACCTATAACCTGATGTACAGCGATGACATTAAGGCAAATATGCTTGCATATGGCGAAAAGAGCGATGTGGTATTAGCATGCCAGCAGCGTTTAAAGGATCTGGGCTATCTGACTACTACACCGGACGGTACCTACGGTCAGGACACTGTGATCGCAGTTAAGCAGTTCCAGGCACGAAACGACCAGGTAGTAGATGGTTACTTAGGACCATCCACACGTATTGTATTAAACAGTTCTGACGCAAAGCCAAACGGCCTGATGATCGGCGAACAGGGTGATTCTGTTACCAGAGTACAGCAGCTGTTAAGCAAGTACGGCTATCTGCCGTCTTCCAATGTAACCGGCTACTATGGTGAAGCAACAGAAGACGCGGTAAAGAACTTCCAGTCACGAAACGGCCTGTCTGCAGACGGTAAAGTAGGCGTACAGACCATGGCAAAGCTGACCAGTGATAATGTTAAGAAGCCGGCGCCTACTACAGCAGCGTCAACTAAGAGTAATAAATCAAATAGCAGCAGCAATAAGAATAATAGCTCAAGTAAGGACAACAGCGGTGGAAATACCAGCTCACCGGCTCCGAGACCAGCTTCCGGTGCAGGTGTTTCAGCTCTGATATCCGTAGCATCTTCCAAACTGGGAAGTCCATATGTATGGGGTGCAAAGGGACCAAGCTCCTTTGACTGTTCCGGTTTTGTATATTGGTGCTTAAAGCAGGTAGGCGTGAGCCAGAGTTATATGACTTCTTCCGGCTGGAGAAGCGCAGGACGTTATACAAAGGTAAGCAATTTCAATGATATCCAGGCAGGAGATATCGTAGTAGTAAGAGGCCATGTAGGTATCGCTGCAGGCGGCGGAACAGTCATCGATGCTTCTTCCAGTAACGGTAAAGTTGTCCACAGAGGTTTAAGTTCCTGGTGGAGAAGCAACTTTGTCTGCGCTTGGCGTATCTTTTAAATTAAAGTTTCCCGCCTGTCGGCGCGGACGCAGGTGGTACAAATTGCAGCAAATTTGCGCCCGGCCGGGCGCAGAAGGATATATCAATAAAAGGAGGGACATTTATGCAGACGATTCTGGTATGTGATGACGATAAACAGATTGTGGAAGCCATTGACATTTATCTTACAGGAGAAGGCTTTAAAGTTATAAAAACATATGACGGTTATGAGGCTCTGGAATATCTGGAGACCCAGTCCGCAGATCTTTTGATCTTAGATGTAATGATGCCGGGACTGGATGGCATCCGCACTACTTTAAAGGTACGTGAGACCAGCAGTATCCCGATCATCATTCTTTCCGCAAAGTCAGAAGATGCAGATAAGATCTTAGGTCTTAATATTGGTGCAGATGATTATATTACAAAGCCATTTAACCCGCTGGAACTGGTTGCAAGAGTTAAATCCCAGCTGCGCCGTTATACACAGCTTGGAAACATGAACCAGCAGGCGGAAGGACAGGTCTACAAGTGTGGCGGTCTTCAGATCAATGATGATAACAAAGAAGTTACAGTTGATGGAGATCCGATCAAGCTGACTCTATTGAATACAATATCCTCCTGCTTCTGGTGAAGAATGCAGGAAAGGTATTTTCCATTGATGAGATCTATGAAAAGATCTGGAATGAGGAAGCCATTGGCGCGGATAACACAGTAGCTGTCCATATCCGCCACATCCGTGAAAAGATCGAGATCAACCCAAGAGAGCCAAAATATCTGAAGGTAGTATGGGGCGTAGGCTATAAGATCGAGAAACAGTAGGTGGCCTATGGAAAAAAGAGCGTTTGGTCTGAGAAAATGGAAGGTGCTCCTGTCAGTGTTTCATGTGATATTTCTTGTTATCACACTGGCAGGGATCAGCGCCATGTACTTAAACGGCGGATATGGAAATGGGATCCGCTGGATCTATGATGAAACATATGAAGACTCAGATGCCTTCTGTTCCCAGCTTGGCATAGATATCAGCAATATTTTTTACCTATATCGGATATAAGGATATGTTTGAGACCAATGGTGTCCTGGATATGCACAAACCCATTGTGCGTATTATAGACGGTCCCGGTGTAGATGAGGATATGACACTGGATCAGATCGTCCGCTATGCCAAGATCCGGGGATATTATCTGGGAGAAGATTTTACAGTACAGGGATCTCCTATGGCCATGGATGATGATGACATGGAGATAACGGTAGAGTATAAATCCGCAAAAACGGACCTGGCAGATGTTGATGGCCTGGAGACCAGGATGACCAAAGAGGAAATGGCACTGGACATCCTGGACCGGTTGGGAAAAATATTATACCATTTATTATAATTTCATCAGCAATAACACAAATGTCCGTTTCCGTATCCTCTATAAAAGCAATGATGGAAGAGAAGTGGTTTATACCAATGTTCCTTCTATGTCTTTAGATGAGCTGCGGGGATTTGGAAAATATCTGTTCATTCCCGGAAATACTATTCGTATGGAAAGCAATCTTGCAACGATCCCGGACAATGCGGCTTCTCTTCTGGAAACATGGAATCCTTTGACAATGACCAGAACTATATGGTGGTCTCTGTGGATACCACCTATCCTTATTCTGATAATTATGCAGAGGAAGCCGGGGAATATAAAAGTGCCAGATCCACGTTTATCATGGGAATGGGCGGTGTGATCGTAGGAATTGCAGGATTTTTTGCTACACTGGTAACATTGGTCCTTTATCCGGCCATGAAGATGGAGCAGATGGCAAGATCCGTCTTTTTCCCCATCGACAGGATCTATACAGAAACCTGTGTCCTTTTTGGGCGGTGGTGACAGCTGTGATCTTGTACTTCTGTAAAAGACTGGGGATGATGGTGATCGGCTTATTTGCCTCCGAAGAACACCTGGCATACTGGAGTAAACTGCTGAAATATGTGATCATCTACGGGTGCAGTATTCTATGTGGTTTCAGTCTTTTAAGAAGATACAAGGCAGATACCCTGTGGAAAAAGAGTATTGCGAAAAAGGTAGTAAAGGCTTCTAAGGATTATATTGCAAAAGCCAGTTTTGTAGCCGGGACCGGACTTTGCTATCTTCTGTTTTTAGAGCCAATGGCGTAATGCTGTGGGGCATTTTATTCCTGTTTGCCTATATAGATGAGAAACTGACTTTCCGTATTCTCTTTTATGTATGCGCTGTTTTGTTTGTTGGTCTGGATGGATGGGTATTCCATAAGCTGTTCAGGAAAGCGGAGCAGAAGGATCTTTTAAATAATGCGATCACCTGTATTGCAAAGGCGATACCGGTTTCCGCCTGGATACGAAAAAGCTGACAGGAAAAGAGCGGACAGTGGGAGACCACATTAATAACATTGGAAGCGGCCTGGACACGGCTCTTCAGGAGAAGGTAAAGAGCGAACGCCTGAAGGCGGACCTCATAACCAATGTCTCCCACGACATTAAGACGCCGCTTACGTCCATTATCAACTATGTGGATCTGTTAAAACGCCAGAAGATACAGGATCCTAAGATCGCTTCCTATCTGGAAGTTTTGGACCAGAAATCCCAGCGTTTAAAACACTGACGGAAGATCTGGTGGAAGCTTCCAAGGCAAGTTCCGGAAACCTGGAAGCTGGAGATGGCAGATATTGACCTGGTAGAGCTGGTGCAGCAGACCAATGGTGAATTTGAAGAGCGTTTTGAACAGCGCCATTTAAAGATCATCTCTGATTTCCCAGATGGTATGATCATTATTAGAGCAGATGGGCGCAGATTATGGCGTGTTCTGGAAAATCTTTATACCAATGCTTTTAAATATGCCCAGGAAGGCAGCCGGGTATATGTGGATGTGGCTTCTGTAGATGGAAAAGCCATTTTCACTATGAAAAATATTTCGGAAAAGCCGTTAAATATCAGCCCGGATGAACTGACAGAACGTTTTGTCAGAGGAGATGTGGCGCGGACAACAGAAGGCAGCGGATTAGGACTTTCCATTGCCCGGAGCCTGACCCAGCTGCAGAAAGGTGAGTTTGTGATCACCATTGACGGCGATCTGTTCAAGGCTCAGGTTATTTTCCCGCAAGTGCGCCAGGAGACCAGGGCGGAAATGCGTCTGGAACGGGCTGCGGAAGAGAAGCAGGCAGAAGAACAGTCCGGGGAGAAAATGTCCGGGGAAATGCCTGTGGGAGAGAACCTGCTGGAAAGTGCCCCCTATAACTGGGATGTAATGGTAGAAAATGACAAGAATTTAACAGCAAAAGAGGAAATCCTGATCCAGAATGGAAAACGGGAGCATAAACCGGAAACGTAAATAGAAAACATAAATAGTAAAAAAATAAATAGAAAATGTAAGGAAGATCCTAAAAAGAGACAGGCCCACAAGGAACCTGTCTTTTTAGATTCGGATTTAATGACCGGAAACTTTATAGCAGAGGTGTGACTTAGGAGTATCAGAGAGCAGGTATTCTTCTGTAGTCATGAGTACTGTGTGGAGCGGAGCAAAGTAAGAGATAATGTTTTCGGTTTCTTTGCGGGAAGCTTCGCTGAGTCCTGCCACGGCATCGGTCAGGTAAATGACCTTACAGCCGGCGTCAATGGCAGAAAGCACAGTAGAGAGTACGCAGCATTCTGCTACTACGCCGGAGATGACAAGATGCCGGGCTTTTTTTGCGGCTTTACAACCTCGGGGATGGCAAAGGAGGAATAGACACTTTGGTGAATACCGGGTATGTTTTTACCCATGGAAGGAATTCCGGCATCATTTCATTGAGCCATGGATCAGAGTTTACAGCCGCATTAACTTTATTATATTCTTTCCAGACACCGTCCGGGTGTTCTGTAGCCAGATATTGGGTAAAGATGACCTGCTTTGTTTTTTGACTGTTTAATAGACGGAGAATGGAGGCAGAGGCTGCTTCTACGCCTTCGCAGGCCCATTCCTGTCCTTTTGTATAAACGTTCTGCATATCGATGACCAGAAGCAGGTCAGCTGAATTGTTTTGTTCCATTCTGAAAATCCTCCGGGAGAACAGTATTAATGTATTTTCAGTATAGTTTTACACTTAAAATTTTACAAAGCAAAACAATATGTTAATTTATTAACAATAAGACTCTGAATTGGCTCATTTCATTGACTTTGTGTAAGGATAATGTTATCTTTATCGTAAATTGTTGTTAAATTCATAAATGGGTGTACATTTTCCTGATTTAGAAGGAACAACATGAAAAAAATCTGGTGGCAGATATACAAGGTACAAAGTGTCATACAGTTGGGAGGGAGATTGTGAAATGGGAGAAAATAAAATGCCGCATATCCAGCTTCCGGAGAATCTGGGAATCCGGTATGCAGTGCTGCCGGGAGATCCGGCCCGGGCAGAGCGGGCAGCAGGTTATTTAAAAGATGCAAAGCTCTTAACCTTCAACCGGGAGTATAAAAGCTACAGCGGTTTCTGGAATGGTGTGCCGGTTCTGGTCATGTCCACCGGAATGGGTGGTCCGTCTATGGCAATTGCTGTGGAAGAACTGCAAAAGATCGGTGTAGAAGCGGCTGTGCGGATCGGAAGCTGCGGTGCGCTGCAGCCGGAGGCCGGAGTCGGAGACCTGGTCATGGTAGAAGCCGCTGTACGTGATGAAGGAACTTCACTTGGATACGCGCCACTTAGTTATCCGGCGGTTGCAGACCACAGACTGCTTACGGCTTGTGAGGAGAGTGCAAAGGAGGCCGGCTGCCGGTTCCATACCGGCATTGCCAGAAGTCATGACTGCTTGTACCGGGATGACAATCCGGTTATTTATGAGGAATGGGCAAAAGAAAGGCGTGCTGGCGTCTGACATGGAAACTGCGGCACTTTTTGTGGTTGGCAGGATACGTGGTATGAGGACAGCATCTATTTTAAATGTAGTGGCAGCCTGCAAGGGCAATGTAGCTGAAAACATCGGACGATACGTGGATGGTGAGACATTGACTGCCCAGGGCGAGGAATATGAGATCTTGACAGCGTTTGCAGCGTTAACAAGACAGTAATGCAGCAAAAAATACAGCTTCTGAAACTGGAGCGATCAAATGGGAAAGGATGTATGTTATGAAGAATTTATTCAAAACTAAATTTGATGTGGCAGTGATCGTATTGATTCCGGCCTGCATCGGTATTAACTATCTTGGAAAGCTGTTTGCCAGCGTGTTAAAGCTTCCGTTGTGGCTGGATTCCATTGGAACCTGTATCGGTGGATGCCTGGGTGGTCCCATTATCGGAGCAATCTGCGGAGCAGCTAATAACCTGATCTACGGATTTTCCGCAGGTGATAATATTACGTTGATTTATGCACTGACCAGTCTTGGTATTGGCGCGGCGGCAGGAATCATGGCACGTCTGGGCTTTATGAAGTCCTTCCCGAAGGCTATCATCACCGCCTGTGTGGCAGGTTTTGTGGCTGTAGCTATTTCAACCCCGTTGAATGTTCTGTTCTGGGGCGGTACTACTGGTAACGTGTGGGGTGATGCTGTATTTGCAGCAACCCAGGCAGCTAATATGCCGGTATTCTTAGGTTCTTTATTAGATGAGGTCGTAGTGGATGTACCGGACAAGCTGATCACGCTGATCATGGTATTCTTTATCTTAAAGGGTCTTCCAAATAAACTGACTACTCTGTATGAGGTAAATTCTGAGATTGAGACTCTGGACTGATCAAGAAAAGGAAATATAACAGAACATGAAAAGTATTAGCCTTTTTTGTAGATAACGGACTTACCTGACCAAGGTGCATCCCTTCACCAAATTGATGTACATAGCCGCCGCCATCAGTATTCCGCTGATTTCCGGGCGGCTGTGGATGTTTGGCGTGTTTATTGCGGTCAGCCTTCTTGTGCTGGCCAGTGGCAAAATTTTAAAAAAGACCCTTCCGCTGATTGCTTTTTCCTTTACGATCTTGCTGACCATTTTTCTGATCCATGGATTGTTCAACCAGAAAACGTCAATGTGCTGTTTCAGGTCGTCGGATTGAAATTTTACCGGGAAGGCATATTTTATGCTCTTCATATTGGTCTGAATATCCTAAATATGCTGTTGTCTTTTGCAGTATTTGTGCTTTCCACAAAGCCCTCTGAATTTGTTGATGAGCTGGAAAAACGGGGATTTTCCCCACGGTTCGGCTACATTGTGACCTCAGTATTCCAGATCATCCCGCAGATGATGGGAACGATGAATACCATCATCGATGCGCAGCGCAGCCGCGGCCTTGAAACAGAAGGAAACTTAAGAACCCGCGGGAAGGCATTTCTGCCCCTGATCTCCCCTGTGGTCATGAGTTCCCTGATCAATACCAGAGAGCGTGCCATTGCCCTGGAGGTGCGTGGTTTTGGCGCAGGAAAGAAAAAACCTGGCTGACAGAGCGGACACGCCATAAAGGAGACCGTGAGATCACTATCTTTTTAGGTGTCTGCATTTTGGCGGCTGTGGTATGGAGGATTGTAGAATGTCTGTAATAACCGTTGAAAATTTACGTTACCGTTATCCTCATGCGAAGGAGCTGGCGCTGGATGGACTGGACTTTTCGGTGGAAAAGGGAGAGTTTATCGGCATCATCGGGGAAAACGGGGCCGGAAAGAGTACGCTGAGCCAGGCCATTATGGGACTGGTGCCACAGTTTTATAAGGGAGCCTACGGCGGAAAAGTCATGGTAGACGGCATGGAGGCCGGAAAGACTCCGGTGGCACAGCTGTGCGGCCATGTGGGACTGGTATTCCAGAACCCCTTCAACCAGCTTTCCGGCGCCAAGGACAACGTCTATGAGGAAGTGGCTTATGGCATGCAGAACCTGGGTGTGCCGGCCGAAGAAATGAAAAGACCGGGTGGAGGAGGCCTTAAAGCTTCTGGACATCTGGCAGTACCGCGACCGCAACCCCTTTGACCTTTCGGGCGGCCAGATGCAGCGCGTGGCCATCGCCAGCGTGCTGGTTATGCGGCCAGATGTGATGATCCTGGATGAGCCTACTTCTCAGCTGGATCCAGAGGGAAGTGACGAGGTATTTAGGGCAGTGGAAACCCTGACCGGCTCTGGTATCACCATCCTGATGATTGAGCAGAAGATCGAGAAGATTGCCGCCTACTGCGACCGCATCCTGCTGCTGCACAAAGGAAAGCAGATTGCATTCGATACGCCGCAGAAGGTATTTTCTATGCCGGATTTAAACGATTATGGGATCCAGGCGCCGGCATTTACCCGCATTTGTAAAGCAGAACAGGTGACTCTGGCAGATGGAACGTATCCGGTGACAGTGAAAGAGGCGGCTGGAAGTGCTGAGAGAGAAGCGGCTAGGTGTATATGAGCATGCGAATGCGGAAGCAGGTGTGCAAAAAAGCAGTGGGAGCGAGTGCGGCAGGCACCGGACAGGTACAGGCAAAGAACGCTGAAACAGGCGCAAGGTCCGGGCAGTCTGGGACTTGCAGGAAGGCTGAAAACGTTGCTTCTGTGGATGAGCAGTTCCGGATTGAAAAACTGGATTTCTCTTATCTGGCAGATATTCCGGTTTTAGAGGATCTGAACATGAAGCTGGATCAGCGTCCTACCGCCATCATCGGCCAGAATGGAGCAGGAAAGACCACGCTGGTCAAACTTTTAAAGGGTTTGTTAAAACCGGTTTCAGGTTCCATTTATTTCCACGGTGAGGACATTTCAGGCAAGACAGTGGCTATGCTGGCAGGAAGTGTAGGTTATGTATTCCAGAATCCGGATGACCAGATCTTCAAGTACAATGTTATGGATGAGGTCCTGTTCGGCCCGTTAAATATCGGCATGGATCCGGAACAGGCGAAGAAAGAGGCAGCCTGGGCGTTGGAACTGACAGGACTGTCTGGCAAGGAGAAAGAAAATCCCTATGATCTGGAACTTTATGAGCGGAAGATGACAGCCATTGCCTCAGTACTTGCTATGGACCCCGATGTGCTGATCCTGGATGAGCCGACCATCGCCCAGGACTGGAAAGGGCGGCAGATCATTGGCAGCATTATCCGCAGCCTTTCTGGGCGGGGCAAGCTGGTCATAGCTATTCTTCACGATATGGACTTTGTGGCAGAGAATTTTGAACGGGTTATCATCATGGCCCATGGTCAGGTGCTGGCAGATGGAACTGCAAAAGAAGTATTTGCCCAGGAAGAAGTGCTGAAGAAGGCACGCCTGCAGAAGCCATATGGGATGCAGCTTAGCGAGGCACTTGGATATGAGAAGAGCTATCTGACGGTGGAGGAACTTCTGAAAGATCGGATGTCTTTGTGTGCTGCAATTAAGCTTTGAAAAAAATTCCATTACAAAAACTCCTGCCTAAAGCAGGGGTTTTTGTATTTGGACATAGAAAAACAGCGAATAAACAAAATGTTACCCACTGCAAAAGGAATCCTTAATTAAAAGACAGGCCAATAAAGGACCTGTCTTTTTTGACCGTAAATCTGCAGCCCGCTTTCAGGCGGTGCTGCTTCCATGTGTAAATAGAACTTATTGATACTCGAAAACCTTGATCCAGCTCTCTAACAGATCTTTCTCTTCCGGACGCTTATAAGCCAGCTGTGCGGCTGCCACGATGGGGAGCCAGCCCTGTACATAACGCTTTTCTGTGCCCGTCTTTTATCACAGAACAGATCCATGTACAGTTCTGCTTTCTTTTTTGTCCTTTAAGCTGAGCAGAAGATAGGTTCTGGCCACGTCGGCACTTGCATTACCCTGGGAAGCATGTACCCAGTCAATGACATAGAGCTTTCCGTCATCACCAACAATGATGTTGGATGGATTGAAATCGCCGTGGCAGAGTTTGGTGTGTTTTGGCATTCCGTCCAGTCTGGTCAAAAGCTCATAGCGTAGGTTTTCATCCAGCTGTTCCTCGGATTTAAGGGCGCGGATGGTCTTTTCTTTCAGCTTGTTTAACAGTGGGCAAGCCTGGCTGTGGATCAACAGCTGCAGATCTACCATCTGGGACATGTACTCGTCCAGCTTGTCCGGATTTTCATCCATCAGCTGTTCTAAGGTCTTACCTGGTACATATTCCTTGATAATAGACCATTTTCCATCAGTTACCGTTACCCCCAAAATCTTTGGAACATTGAGCGCTTCAATGGTCTCCACTCTTGCATTACATAATGCTTCGTTTAAAACCTCAGCTTTCGGAAATCCTTCGCAGAATTCCTTAATGGCAGTATCTCCGTCACGGTAGACGGTCTTTTTGCACTACTGAAAATCATTTCTTTTGCCATAATCATACTCTCCTTCCACACATTATATACGGTACTGCTGCGGTGTGAACTGCCGCATCGATTATTATTTTACTACAGGTGTGGTTAAAAGTACAGCAGAAATTGATAAAAAATTAACGAAATTTATTTTTTATCAGGAACTGGAAAAGTGGGTGGACGCGCCGGGGGCGCGTCTCAGGTACACAAACTGTGAAAACCGGATCCGGATAAAATCTGGATCAAGGTTTATGGCGATCAGAAACGGAAAATCGCCGTTCCATATCCTCCTAACGGATAAGAAATAGAATATGGCTGTCCGTCACATTCACTCTTTACGGATGTATAAGTAGGGCACTGGCTGGGCTTATAAGCACCGTGAACATTATCCAGAAGGAGTGACAGCTTGCACCGTTTCGGTACACCTACACGGTAATCCGGGCGATCCACTGGTGTGAAGTTTACTACAAACAGCAGGTTTTTCTTTCCTGTCTCATCCTTGCGGATAAAGCTGAAAATGCTGCGGTCCCCGTCATTTGCATTGATCCACTGGAAGCCGTTCCAGTCGTTGTCAAGCTGGTACAGACAAGGATATTTCTTATAAATATGAAGAAGATCACGGACATATTCCTGAAGCTTTTTATGGCTTTCTTCTTCAGCTAAATACCAGTCAAGGCTGACTTTTTTCATCCCATTCATGCCACTGGCCGAAGTCCTGTCCCATAAATAAAAGCTTCTTTCCGGGATGACCTAACATAAAGGTATAACCGGCCTTTAAGTTGGAGAACTTGTCCTCTCAAGCCCAGGCATCTTATTGATCATGGAACACTTCAGATGTACTACTTCATCATGGGAGAGTACTAAAATGTATTTCTCGCTGGTAAAATAAGTAAGTCCGAACGTCATCTTGTGATGGTTGTATTTGCGGAAATAGGGATCCAGCTTCATATATTCCAGAAAATCGTGCATCCATCCCATGTTCCATTTAAAGGTGAAGCCAAGGCCGACATTTTCCGGGTGGTCGGTGACTTTCGGCCATGCAGTAGACTCTTCTGCGATCATGGCAACACCGTGGTTGCGGCCCTGGACAACGGTATTTAAGTGTTTGAAGAATTCAATGGCTTCCAAGTTCTCGTTTCCGCCGTTTTTATTTGGCACCCACTGGCCCGGTTCCCGGCCGTAGTCCAGATACAGCATAGAAGCAACAGCGTCTACACGCAGGCCGTCTACATGGTATTCTTCTACCCAGTAGAGAGCGTTGCTGATAAGGAAATCCTTTACTTCATTTTTGCCGTAGTCAAATACCTTGGTTCCCCAGTCCGGGTGCTCGCCTTTGCGTGGATCCTCGTATTCAAAAAAGAGGATGTCCGTCAAAATCAGCCAGTCCATGGGCATCTTTCGGGAAATGGGCCGGAACCCAGTCAAGGATAACGCCGATGCCATTTTTATGTAAATAATTTACAAAATACATGAAGTCTTTTGGACTTCCGTAACGGGATGTAGGGGCAAAATAACCGGTCACCTGATATCCCCAGGAACCGTCAAATGGATGTTCTGCAATGCCCATCAATTCAACATGGGTATAACCCATTTCTCTTCACATAGGCAGCCAGCTCATGAGCCGCTTCCACATAGGTATAATATCCGTCTTTTTCTTCCCGGTCTTTCTTCTTCCAGGAACCTAAGTGGACTTCATAAATGCTGATGGGCTGTTTGGTCATATCTGCCTGGGAACGCTTTGAGATCCAGTCACTGTCATTCCAGGAAAATCCGCTGATATCTGCGGTAACGGAAGCAGTACCCGGACGGTATTCTGCGCTGAAGGCAAATGGATCAGCTTTGTAAAGGATCTTTCCTGTATCGGTGGTAATGGCGAATTTATAAAGCTCTCCTACCTGCATACCTGCATTAAAATACTCCCAGATACCGGATTGTCCTACTTTGGTCATAGGATTGGCTTCCGGGTTCCAGCCGTTGAAATCGCCTACCAGGTGGACTGCCTGTGCATGTGGTGCCCATACGCCAAAATAAATGCCCTTTTTGCCTTTATAGGTCATAGGATGAGCGCCCAGCTTTTTATAGATCTCGTAGTGAGTACCTGCGCCGAATAAATAGCAGTCCAGGTCGGAGATCAGGCCGGTGTTGGCGGAAGCTTTTTTAGAAGGTGTGCTTTTGCTGCAGTTTTTGTTCCAGCGCTTCTTCTGGTGGTTTTATGAGCTGCGGTAGTTGTATTTTTCTTTGTCTGGCCTGCCTGCTTTCTCATTGTCATATTAATTTTCCCCCTTAATTTTAAGGACAGCACCCCAGTTGCCCTTTAATTTAATTTCCAGTCTGCCGTTTTGTACAGGCAGAACGTTATTTTCACAGGTTTCATTATCGCTGTTTAAAAGATCCACTGCTGTCTGTGCCTGGATCGGAACCGGGATGTTTAATGTGGCTTCATTGTCATCATTATTTAAAGCAGTGATGATCAGGCTGTTATTTCCCCATCTTGCGTAGGCATACTGCCTGTTGGTAAGAAGCAGTTCCTGGTATTTTCCTGTGTGCAGTTCTTCATTTTCTTCATGGATCTTTCCAAGTCTGGAAATGAAATCGGTAAGCTCGCAGTTTAATTCCGGTATTTTTTCAGCCGGAATGCAGGGACGCAGGTCATCATCACAGGTAGAAGTACGTTTTCCTTCGGTGCCCCATTCACCGCCGTAGTAAATAGACGGAATTCCCGGAAGAGTCATTAAACAGGTGTATACAGGATACAGATGCTCTTTTACCTTTAATTTGCTGGCAATGCGGTCTTCGTCGTGGTTGTCAAGGAAGGTATAAAGCTGTCTTCCAATGGCTTCCAGACGGCGGACATTATGTGCGATCTCAAAGAAGTTGTGGTCATTAAAGCCGGAGTAAATGCTCTTGTGCAGCTCGTAGTTCGTAACAGAATGGAGCATTTCCGGGTTCACCCAGCGGCTGTAATCACCGTGGATGACTTCACCCATAAGCCAGAAATCCGGTTTCATGGAAGCGGTCTTTGCACGCATTTCCTTCATGAAATTAAAGTCCAGGATATTGGCGCAGTCTAAGCGGATGCCGTCAATGTCAAATTCGTCCACCCAGAAACGGATCACATCAAAAAGATAATCTTTTACCTGCTGGTTATAAAGATTTAAACAAGGCAGTTCAAAATGTCCCTGCCATGCTTCATAGCCAAATGGATCCCCTAAAGGACTCTGCCAGCCGAAATTTACCCCTTTGTACCAGTCTTTGTAAGGGGAGTCCCATTTCTTTTCCTGGATATCTTTAAAAGCGAAAAACTCCCGGCCTGTGTGGTTGAAAACTCCGTCAACTACCACTTTAATGCCATTTTCATGGCAAAGCTTTGTAAATTCGCGGAAATCATCGTTAGTTCCAAGCCTACGGTCAACCAGTTTGTAATCTCTGGTGTCATATCCATGACTGGATGATTCAAAAAAGAGGACCTATGTAGATGGCATTGCAGCCTAAAGAACGGATATGTGGGATCCACTGATCCAGTTCTTTAAACCGGTCTGTCACCTCTGTCTGCACGTTTATCTTTGGAGCTCCGGTTATCCCCAAAGGATACATATGATAAAAAGATAGCTTGTTCATACCAGGTACTCATGTTGTCAGTCCTCCATGTTTTTGAATTTTCTCAGTAAAACTGATAGCGCAGCTGCGCGGCATTCCATTCGTAAATATAGCAGTCGATCAGCGACGGCTCTGTGGCCTGCTCAAAATGGTTCTGGGCTGTTTCAGGGCCCAGAGGGTGCGCTCAATATCATCCCACAGTTTCCGTCTTGTAAAAACCAGATCCTGGTTTACAGGTGCTGCGGCTGCAGCTTCGCGAATGGCTTTTAAAAATCCCGGCATAAATCTTCATCTCCCAACTTCTGACTGGTTTACTTTGGCATCAATTAGTATATCTGGGAAAAAAAGAATTATGCATGGATTACATGAACTCCTCCAGTCTGTATCCCAGCTCCATAAGAGACCGGGTGGAGTCACGTAAGGTGAGATAGTAGTAATTGGCTGTCCTGTCCTGACGTACACCTACCAGACCCGCATCTTTTAAAATTTTCAGATGATGGGATATGGCAGGTCGGGAAAGGCTGGTGCGGCGTGTGATCTCGTTTACATTCATGGCATGACCTTCAAGGTCGATGGTTCCCTGTGGGTCCTCTGATCTCACGGCTGCTTCTGTAAGAAGTTCCACGATGGAAAGCCGGACCTTATCTCCCAGGGCAATAAAAAGGGGCATGCAGCAATGAAATTGCTTCTGCAGATCCTGTACCGTTGTCATAACCGTCCCCTCCTTTGGTTTAAATTTTTAAACTAATAGTATTTTACCATTACAGGGCATCGGGGTCAATAGAAAAATACCTCTTGACAGGAGGGGAAAGTACGGCATAATAAGGTCACATTCTTTGAAAAATCTATTTTTCATTTTAATTCTGTAATTTTTTAGTGCGATTTTTCAGCACAGGATCCAGTTGTGAGTTTAATCAGATACAGGGATAAGTGGGTCATTTTGTGAGTTTATGTTTTGGTTTGGGAGGTGAGAAATTCGGTTTATGGGAGTTTAAGTTATTTAAGTCAGAGTGTATTCTGGGGGACATTGCTTTTTGGCAGCATGGTCTGACTGGAAATATTACAGGATCCCTAACAGGCTTATTATTTTTGGGATAGTGTCCGGGATCATGTCACTGGTTTTTCAGGCTGCGGATTTGGAAGCAGGGAGTAAGATCCCATGGCTGCTGCTGGCACTATCCGGCTTTCTGGTCCGGGGAGTGGCTGTGCTGGTTTTGGGGATATTTTTACACAGCCTGGGCATGATAGGAGCCGCAGATCTGAAGCTTGTGGCGCTTCTTGCAGCCTGGCTGGGCTTTTCGGAAACAATAAAAAATTTTATGTGTAGGATTTATCTTAGGGGCTGTCTGGTCCCTTCAAAAATGTTGCGATACGGCAGCGCTTTTCAACGATTTCTTTATTTGTCAGCCTATATCAGGCAGATACTCAGCAATAAAAAAAATAGAAAAATATTATGATCCGGTCCGGGATGGAACAGAATGTGTGATCCCTTTGGGAACCTGCTTTTGTATGGCAACTGTTCTGGTCTTTCTGGAAAATGGATCTTTTAGGAGGAGAAGACATGATAAAAGTAATGGTCGTATATGACGAAGATCCTTTGTATGCAGGGCGTTTGGCCGAATATGTAAAACCAGAAGGAGACATTTCCCTTTCAGGCAATGGCATTTTCAGACCTGGAAAAACTGAAAGCCTATGGCAGGGACCATGAGATTGCCATTCTTTTAGTGGGAGAAAGAGTAAGAGAGGAAGCAAAGGAGATAAAAGCCGGATTAAAAATGCTTCTCTGTGACGGGGAGTTTGTGTCACAGGAGGAAGCCTCGGTTTATAAGTTCCAGTCCGGTGACTGTATCTTACAGGAAGTGATGGCCTGTTACTGTACCGTTCCCCGGAGCCGGGACTGGCACTTATAGGAAAAAGGGCACTGATCATGGGAGTTTATTCACCCATAGGACGCTGCGGAAAAACATCTTTTTCTTTAACACTGGCCCATATGCTTGGAAAGAGCCAGGGCGTTCTTTTTTATCAGCTTAGAAGAATATTCCGGTTTTTCAAAGCTGGTCTGCGGTGGATATGAACAGGATCTTTCCGATGTGTTTTATCTGTACAGGCAGGGAGATTTTAACTGGCTGAAATTAAAATCCCTGATCCTGTCCCATGGAAATGTAGATTATATCCCACCTGCCGCTTATGGGGAAGATTTAGACCAGGCCCAGCCGGAAGAGATCGCAGGTCTTTTAAAACAGATCGGGACAGAAAGCGGTTATGAACGGATCGTTGTGGATATGGGACACATGGGAAAAGGGGCTTTGGAGCTGTTTGCAGCCTGTGATGTTGTGTACATGCCGGTGTTAGATGATCCTGTATCCACTGCGAAGTTAGAGGATTTTGAAACCTATCTGAAAGAAGCAGGCCATAAAGGCATGGAAGAAAAGATACAGAAACTGCATCTACCGGAAATAAAAACAGGGATCCGGCGGGGCGGCTATATGGAGCAGCTTCTCTGGAGCGAAATGGGCGATTATGTGCGAAAACTTTTAGAAGGGGGATATTAAAAATTGGAAGGGGAACAGGGCAGTTTAAACGGAAGGCGGGAAGTGATCCGGGGAGAGTTAAGAAGAAATGTCATGGGGCAGTTAAAAGATCAGATCTATTTAGAGGATGAACAGCTTTATGAACAGATCGATACAGCGATCCGGCAAAAGGGGAAAGAAACTTATCTGCCTTTAAAGGAACGGCTGTGGCTGCGAAACAGTCTGTATGACAGTTTCCGTCGGCTGGATATCCTCCAGGAACTTTTAGATGATAAAGATGTAACCGAGATCATGATCAACGGGGCGGGAAAGATCTTTATAGAGAAAAAGGGAAACATGGTCTTATGGAACCGCCGGTTTGAAAAAACAGAGCAGTTAGAGGACATTATCCAGCAGATCGTAGGAAAGGTAAAACCGGATCGTCAATGTATCTTCTCCCATTGCAGATGCCAGGCTGGAGGACGGATCCAGAGTCCACATTGTACTGCCGCCTGTTGCACTTGACGGTCCGGTGGTGACCATCCGTAAATTCCCGGATCCCATTACCATTGAGAAGCTGATCCGTTTCAGGCACTGACAGAGGAAGCAGCCCAGTTTTTAGAGCAGCTGGTAAAAAGCGAAATATAACCTGTTTGTCTGTGGCGGTACAAACTCCGGGAAAACAACTTTTTTAAATGCTCTTTCCTCTTTTATACCGGAAACAGAGCGTGTGATCACCATTGAAGACTCTGCAGAGCTGCAGATCACCCATGTTCCCAATCTGGTGCGGTTAGAGACCCGCAATGCCAATACAGAAGGAGAAGGTGAGATCACCATCAGTCAGCTGATCAAAGCCTCTTTGCGTATGAACCCCTCCAGGATCATTGTAGGGGAAGTAAGAGGGGCAGAGGCCTTAGATATGCTTCAGGCTATGAATACAGGCCATCCCGGTTCTTTATCTACCGGTCACGGCAACAGTCCCAGGATATGCTTTCAAGGTTGGAAGTAATGGTGCTTATGGGAGCAGAGCTGCCTTTAGATGCGATCCGCAGCCAGATCGCGTCGGCCCTTGATATTATGGTTCATTTGGGAAGATTAAAAGACGGGAGCAGAAAAGTATTATCAATTGTAGAAATAGGGGGGATATAAAAATGGAAAAGTGGAACAGAAGCCACTTTTTGTCTATGACAGAGAGGAAAAAAGACTTAAGAAAACAGGGGAACTTAAGGCGAGGGAAAAACTTGCTGATGCAGGAGATTAACAGAAAAAGGTGGAGCAGGTCTTCTGGCAGGGAAAAGCAGAAAGAGGATTTAAACGGCAGGGCAAGACCGCCGGATTACAGGGAATATCAGTTATCCCAAAAAGAATGGATGCAATATCTGATCATGGGAGCCGGGGCAGCAGGACTTTGTGCTTATACATTTTATCGCAGTGTACTTGCATTTTTATTTCTTCTTCCAGTGGCTTTTCTGTATCCGGTCTATAAGAAAAAGGATCTGAAAAAAGAACGGATCCGCAGGCTGACACTGCAGTTTAAAGAGGGTATCATGGTTTTGGCATCTTTCTTAAGCGCCGGTTATTCTCTGGAAAACAGTCTTTCGTTAAGTGTAAAAAGAATTGGAAGGCCTTTATGGAAAAACAGGGATGATCACAGAAGAGTTTTCCTATATGGAAGCAGGGGTAGTAGGATGAACCGTCCGGTGGAACTGCTTTTAGCTGATATGGGAAGGCGCAGCGGTATTCAGGATGTGGATCAGTTTGCCCGGGTATTTGCAGCGGCAAAACGAAGCGGAGGGGAACTGACGGATATTATAAGCCAGACGGCCGGGATCATCCGTGACAAGATACAGGTACAGGAGGAGATCCATACACTGACAGCTGCCAGGGTATTTGAACAAAAGATCATGAACGGAATTCCTTTTGGGATCATATTGTATATCGATTTTACATCACCGGGCTTTTTCATGTTATGTATGAAACCTGGCTGGGTCGTATTTTTATGACAGCGTGCCTGGGGATATATGTGGGAGCAGTATTTCTGGCAAAGAAGATCCTGGATATCCCATTATAAGGCAGATGAATGTATGAAAGAAACGAAGAGAAAATTTTATAAAAAGATCTGTAAGTGGAAAAAGCAGATTTTATGTGTGGGAGCCGGTATTTTTCTGGGAATTGCTGCATGGCTGGCACAGGGCATGGATCCTGTAATAGAAGCAGGAAATGTGATCCAAAGACCGGATATCGATGATGGACAGGTGGACCAGGAACTGTATGTAAAAGGGGCTTGTGGATCAGGAGAAGGAAGTGGTTTTAAAACTGCCTGTTTCTGCAAGGCAGTATACAAAAGAAGAAGCATATCAGGCATATGAGGAAATCTTAAAACAGCTTCCGGAATGGATCAAAGGGACAACCTTTCACTGGAAGAGGTAAGGCAGGATCTGGAGCTGCCTGCATACTGGCAGGGAGCAGGAGTGCATCTTAGCTGGCAGTCATCGGATCCGGAACTGGTGGAAAGTGATGGAACCGTGCATACCTGGGAGTTTGAAACAGGGGATGAGGCTATCGATCAGTGGCCGGTCATCTTAAAAGTGAGGATGACAGATGGAAACTGGCCGGAAGAATATGAGATTCCCATTAAAGTCAGGCCTCCATTGTATACAGAAGAAGAACGTACCATACAGGAATTTACATCACTTCTCACATCAGAGGAAGAGGTACAGAAACATCAGGATCAGGTTACACTGCCCTCTGTATACAAAGACAGGAGATTTCCTACAGCACAGCCAGGGAACCTGTATTTCTTCAAATGTGCTTTCTGGGGGCAGTTGCAGCGGTATTTATAAGCCTGAAGGAAAAAAAGCGACAAAAAGAAAGCAGAAGAGGAACGGAAAGACCAGCTGCTTATGGATTATTCCGAGGTGCTGTCACGGCTGATCATTTTCCTAGGGGCGGGCATGAGTATACGCACTGCCTGGGACCGGATCGCAGAGGATTATAAAATGGCTGTGAAAGAAGGACGCAGAGGGCTGCGTTATGTATATGAAGAAATGTATGTTACCAGCAGTCAGCTAAAAAGCGGGGAGTCAGAAGCACGTGCTTTTGCGGAATTTGGAAACAGATGCGGGCTGCAGCAGTACAGGAAGTTTTCCGGGCTTTTTAGAGCAGAATCGAAAAAACGGCTCTAAAAATTTAAGGGAAACACTGCGGTTAGAAATGGCAGATGCCTTTGAGCAGCGTAAGCACCAGGCAAAACGTATGGGAGAAAAAGCAGGTACAAAATTGTTGATCCCGCTGTTTCTTCTCCTGGCTGTGGTGATGGCGATGATCACGGTTCCGGCATGGATCGCGTTTGGTTAAAAGGAGGATATGAGATGGAAAAGCAAAGAGATAATCATATAGAACAGAATGTAACGGAACAACATACAACAGAGCAGGGCGGAATTTATAGAAAGATCAGGGATTTTGCGCTGGATGAAACAGGTGTGGGGGTGATAGAACTTGTGCTCATCCTGGTGGTCCTGGTAAGTCTTGTGATCGTTTTTAAGAAGCAGATCAACACACTTTTAGAAAATATCTTCAAGCAGATCAATACAAAATCAAAAGAGGTTTATTGATGAGAGAAAAGGGAGAAGTTACCGTCTTCCTTGCGATGATCCTGGTGATGATCATGACACTTTTGCTGGTTATGGCAGAGTCAGCCCGTACAGCGGGCAGCGGCTGTATCTCCGAGTAGCTTCAAATTCAGCAATGGAGTCTTTGATGGCACAGTATCACAGAAGCCTTTGGAATGAATACAGGATCCTTGGACTGGAAACGGACAGTAAAGGCCTTTTAGAGGAAGAATTTAAGGGCTTTCTGGAACCTTATATGAAGGCAAAAACTGGTATCCGTTGAAAACAGAGGATGCAGTTGTAAAAGACATGGCAGTGCTGACAGAGGGAAAAGGCAGCTGTATGGAGCAGGAGATCCTTGATTATATGAAATACGGGCTGGCAGGTATACTCTGGGAGTCTATGACAGAAGGGGAAGCCAAAGAAGTTCTGGGGATATAAAAAATGCGGCCAGTGTGAACAGTGTGTCAGATCTGTATGAAGAACACAGCAAAGAAGCAGTTGCCCTTGAAAAAGCCCTTGAAAAATTAAATGCCAGACTGGAACAGCAGAAAACACACTGGGAAGAAGGACTAGACTGCCTGGAAAGTTTAAACGGCGAAGGCATGATCCGAAAATGTGAAGCTGTGATCAAAGACCTGAAGGCAGTTCGGGACTGGTGGAAGCTTATGAAAAAAAGGCAGACCAGATGGAACGCGCCCTTAAAAAAAGCAGGGAGAAATTTGTATCCGAGGAAGATCTAAAAGAGTCTTCCCGGGGACCTTTAACAAAAGAGATCCGGTCTTATGAAACCTACATTTCCCAGGACGGAGAACGAAGAAACATGATCCGGGGACTTACAGAAAAAAGCAGGAAAATATCCGGTTTATGGAACAGCTGATAGAAGAGGCAGAAGAAGTGATCCAGTATATTGACGACTGGGAACCTTCCGATGAAGAGGATGATCTGGATGAAGAAGAACTGTGGGAACCGGTGATCCGCCATATGAGCCGGTATCCGGTTCTGACATTGGGAGTTTCTTTTGGAGTAAAAAGACAAAGAAAAAAGAGGGATGGTTAGAGAAAATCAAATCAATGAGTGGAAAAGGCATTTTGAAGATAGTATTACCGCCAGACTGCCAGGTTTCAGAAAAAAGACTGCCTCTTTTACAGGCACCGTCTGCTCTTTCAAAAAATGACACTGCACATTTTCAGGGGATTTCCAGCTTGATGGATCGTTTAACAGTATCTGAGTATGGGGTGCGGTACTTTTCCCATTTTGAAAAAATAAAAGACAAGGATAATTTTTACGAACTTGAATATATTTTATATGGGAAGAAAACGGACAGGGAAAACCTGGAGGCATCTGTTTTAAAACTGGTTTCTGTACGCCAGGGATTGAATATGATCCATATATTATCAGATGGAAAAAACGTCAGGAAGCAGAAACGCTGGCAGCGGCTATAACAGGAGGTGGTAGTTTGCTTCCGCTGACAGCAGTGGTAACTTTTTTTGTTATGGGTGTGTGGGCTTTGGCAGAGGCAATGGCAGATGCGAGAAGCCTTTTTTAGACGGTGGAAAAGTACCTCTTATGAAGACCGGCTCTGACTGGAAACTGAGCCTGGAAAATGTTTTGAAAACAGGAGCAGAAGGAAGACTTCCGGATCTTGAAAAACGGATCCTGAAAATGAAATGGGACTGGATCTGAAAGGATATCTCAGGCTGTTTTTATTTGTAAGTTATGGTACGCAGCCTTTATTCCGGATGATGGATATAATGCAGATCAATATCCGCAGGGAACAGCCGGACTTTTGTTAGAACAATGTGTCTGTATGGTGGATATGGAAGCTGTATTTTGTGGAAAACCTGTATTTTTTTTCTTCAGGTCCGTGGAAAACTGCCGGAAAGAGCCGCTTTGCTGTAACGGGAAGTTATCTTTCTGTTCCCTGAATGACAATGTATCCGGACATATTCCGGGAGAATATTACAAAAGAAAGGAGGCCTATGATAATGCCCTTTTTCAGGAGCAAATCTTATTCTAATTATTTAACACGACACTCCATTTATAAATCAAAAAAATTTTTTCGCACCTCTCAAGTACGAACCCATAAATATGTAGCACTTTTAAAACAGAAAAAATTTTCCGGAAAAAAGGGCATTATCATAGGTCTCCTTTGGAGGACGGAGAAACATTACAGAGGAAAAAGAGGAAGTCTTACATTAGAAGCTGCCCTTTGTTTTCCGCTGGTGGTATTTTTTCTGCGTGATCCTGATCATGCCTATGATCCTGATGGACAGGCAAAGGCAGATCCAGGCAGCAGTCGAGTCTGTGGGAGAAGAGATCAGCCAGTATGCCTATGTTTCTTATCTTTATAAATCCGGAAAGGGAGAAACATTAGATGTCAGTGGCACAAACGAGCGGGAAGGTAGTCAGCTTCTTGAAAAAGTAACAGCTGCATATGCTGTTGAGTCAGTGAAAAGAAAGATTTCAGACAATGGGTCCAGGATCTTAGTTTTATGGGACGCAGATCACGGAAGATGAAATGCTTCAGATCATTATGAAATATAAAATGCCACTGCCATTTTCCCTGTTTGGCCAGGATAGTGTGGATGTGGAAACGGTTTGCAGCCGCAGGTTGTGGACAGGGGCAGATGGAGAAAGAGGAAAAAAGAAGGCAGAAACCGGGGAACAGGATGAAAGAATGGTTTATATAGGAAAGTCCTCTACCCGGTATCATTTGCAAAGCACCTGCCATTATCTTTTTCACAACCTGACCCAGATCCATTCAGATGATCTTGTAAGTATACGCAATCAGGATGGAAAAAATATAAACCCTGCTCTGCCTGTAAAAAGCAGTGAAAATGCCGGTCCGTATTATGTCCTTCCCTATGGGACCAGTTATCACAGCAGGGAAGATTGCCGGTCGCTTACTGCATATGTACAGGAAGTGCCCTTGCGGCAGGTGGAATATTTAGGCCCCTGCTCGTACTGTGCGGGCGGAAGGTAAAAATGAAAAGGAGAATACAAAAATGAATATGAAAATGGGGATAGAAGCAGCACTGAGGATCTGTTTTTTATTATTTTTACTGTCAGCTTCCTGGCAGGATCTAAAGAAAAGACTATTAAAAAAGTACGTTCCAGATATGGGGAACGGTAGGGGTCATTCTTCAGGCAGCACATATTTTCAGCCAGATTTTTATGGGAACAGAAAAATGGGGATGCAGGTGATCGTACAGGAAGTTACGGGCCTTATGTTTGCAGCTTTATTGGGAATTTTGTTATTAAGCCTTTCTACTGCTACGGAAGAAGCTATGGGAAAAGGAGATGGCTGTTTCTTTTCTGGTAGCAGGGATCTTCCTTGGTTTCTGGAAAAATATGCTGCTGTTATCCGGCGGTCTGTTTTATGTTTCCCGGCAGCTGTTTATCTGATGATAAAGGGAAGAAAAGCGAGAAATACAGAAAGCATCCCGTTCTTGCCATTTGTGTTTCCGGTGGGACTGGGGGTCCTGTTTTTATGAATAAAAGAAGGGAAACTGTATTAAAAGATGAAAGAAAAAAGCGAAAATCCATAGAAACAGAATGGAAGGAAGCCTTACAGTAGAGGCTTCCTGTGTTATGGCTGTGGTGCTGTTTTCGATGGCAGCCCTTATAGGAAAAGCAGGGCAGATCCATGATGAAACGGCAGCAGCTATGGTGCTTCACGAAGGTGTAGAAAAATGCCGCCATGAAAAAAATATACAATCAGAAGATGCGGAAGCGTTTTTCAAAAGGAATGCAGGGCTGATGCTGCGGTATACGGATCTTACTGTTTCCATACAGGAAAAGGGAGCAAAAAAGATGGGAAAAGTGAAAGGAGGGGACTGGGAAAAACAGATTGAGATGAAAGAATTCAGACCGGAAGAATTTATGCGGATGGTCACAGGGATAACCGGGGGTACAAATGAGAATTGAATATATACGGGAAATGAAGCGCAGCTATATGACAGTAACAGGGGAAGGAGTGGGGGAAAGCTATGAAACCGGCATGCTGGCTAAAAACCAGATCTCCGGTCTTTTGAAAATGAAGATAAAATACATGGATGGAGTACCTGTATATTGTTATGATATTACTTCCCGCCAGCCTGTAAGCCGGCTGTTTGAAAGCCGGCCTGCAGGTGAAAACCAGGTGAGAAGTTTTTTTCTGCAGCTTTATGAAACATTAGACCGGATGGAAGCGTATCTTTTAGGTGATGGAGGGATCCTTTTAGATCCGGAACTGATCTACGCAGATCCGGAAACCTTTCAGATGGGCTTTTGTGTGGTGCCTGGAAGAAAGGAAGATTTTAACAGCCAGTTGTCTTTATTCCTGCAATATCTTATGAAGAACATAGATCACAGGGACAGGGAATGTGTGGTTCTTACCTATGGACTTTACCAGACCAGTATGAAAGATAATTATGGGATGGAAGATATGATGGCACTTCTTTCTAAGGAAGAGGCAAAAGATTTAAAGACGGAAAAAGATTTGCTTATGGAACGGAAAGGAGAAGGAAAAACAGAAACAAGACCAGAAATAAAAAAACAGAGAAAGAAGATATGGCAGAAGAGTCATCTTTGTATGGGCTTGAAAATGATGCACAGGAGGAACGGGAGCTATTTTCTGAAGAAAGAACGTTCGCAAATAATGGATGGAGCCTGTGGAAGAAACTGTTACTTCTTTTTTTTAACTGCGGTTATGGCAGCAGGCGGTACCTGGTTTCTGTATGGCTGGTCTGTATTAAGAAAAATGTGGGTCTATGGGGCTGCAGGGTTTGGAATTGCAATATTAGGAACGGTTTTATTGCATATGATGCGAGGAAAAGGCAAGGGTTTGTTGCCTGGAAAATATGGAGGAACCGGCGCAAAAGAGCCGGAAAATTCCTGGCAGGTATTTTATGAAGAGACAGAAGAAGCGCAGAATGCAGAGAAAGCAGAAGAAATAAGACAGGGATCAGCGCCGGAAAAAATACCGGGATATGTACCTGCAAGAGAAAAGACAGCAGAAAGACAGCAGGAAAAACAATTAGAGGAACCTCAGGAAGAATGTCAGACCATGCTGCTTACTGTAAAAGAGGAGCCGGATCATATGCTGGTATCGGCAGGAGAAGAAAATGAAGATATTGCAGTGGGATATGTTCCCTTTGTGATAGGAAAACATACAGGGCTGGCGGACTATATTTTAAATAAAAGTACAGTAAGCCGTTTTCATGTAAGGATCACAGAGGAGGATGGGCAGTATTTTCTTACAGATCTGAATTCCACAAATGGAACAAAGGTCAATGGAAGGCTGCTGGCAGCCAACGAAAAAGTGGTGCTCAGTCAGGGGGATGAAGTGTGGATCGCAGAGGAAAAGTACCTTTGGAGATAGAAAAAGTCATAAAACGACAGGAGGTGACAGAAACAGACATGGAGAGGGGACGTTTTTTTGGAGATATTGCAGAAATGCGCTTAACAAGGGAAAAAAATTATGCTAGTATTATAAACAAGAAAAGCGCTTATCGACACAGAAGAGGAGGAATTAAAAATGGCAGAAGATAATTGTATTTTTTTGTAAGATTGCAAGGGGGTGATTCCTTCTACAACTGTTTATGAGGACGAGGATTTCCGTGTGATCCTGGATCTGGGTCCGGCATCAAAAAGGACATTCACTGATCCTGCCTAAAAAGCATTTTGCCAATGTATGTGAGCTGGATGCAGAGACAGCGGCAAAGGTGCTTCCACTGGGAGCGAAGATAGGAGCTGCTATGAAGAAGGGGTTAGGCTGCGCCGGATTTAACCTGGTTCAGAATAACGGTGAAGCAGCAGGACAAACTGTAATGCATTTCCATATGCATGTGATCCCGCGTTATGAGGGCGGTCCTGCTAATATTGCCAACTGGGTACCGGGTACAGCATCCGCAGAAGAATTAACGGAAGCAGCAGAGAAGATCAAAGGCTGTCTGTAGTCACTTATGATCAAACGTATGGATGAAGAAGCAAAAGCGAGTTTTGAAGAAATGTATCTGACCTATCAGGATACCTTAAGACGTCTTGCTTATGCTTACGATATACCAGTGGATGATATTGACGATATCATTCAGGACACATTTGTTTCCTATGCAAGGTATGATTATTCCCTGAAACAACCGGAGGAGGGGAAGAAGATCTTGCTTGGCAGGATCCTCAGAAGCCGTTGTATGGATTTTCACAGACAGAAAAAGAAACGATATTGTGAAGATCTGAATGGAGAAACGTTTGCAGCCGAAGAGTACAGGATGCAGCTGCATCAGCCTGGGTTAGTAGACGTTTTCTCCGGAAAAGAGCGGTGCAAAGCGATCCTGGACGAAGTGGACCGTATGCCGGAAAACTGGCAGAAAGTTGCGGAGTTGAAATTAATAGAAGGACGGCCAACCAGTGAAGTCTGTGATCAGCTTTCTATTTCAGAGAAAGCCTGCTATTCACGGGTCAGCCGTATCAGAAAGTACATAAAATCACTTTTGAAACGGGAAGACTGGCCCTAGACAGGACCATGTTCTCCCGAAACAAAGGGAAATCCGTTGCTGGCCATGCAATGCATGAACAGTAACAATTTAAGAATGGGAAACGCAGGACTCTATCAAAGAGGTAATGGTTTCTACCGCATTGCTGAGACTGCCTTTTTCCATTGCATTGATATAGGTTTCCCTGTTTTTGTAAAGATCAAACACAGCAGTGCTTAAGGCTTTATCTGAAAGATCTTCTTCTTTTAAGACTTTGCTGAAGCCCTGGCGTGCGAAGGAATCTGCATTTAAGATCTGGTCACCGCGGCTGGCAGCAGCAGAAAGCGGGATCAGAAGGTTGGGCTTACGTAAAGCCAGAAGTTCGCAGATGGAATTAGCACCTGCACGGGAGATGACGACATCAGCAGCAGCAAAGAGATGCTTTAAAGGTGCATCTACATATTCATACTGTACATATCCTTCGGTACCGATCAGGCTTTCATCCAGATTGCCTTTTCCGCAGATATGTATTACCTGGAATGTATTTAAAAGCTGTGGAAGGATCTTTCGTACCGCTGTGTTTACAGCAACAGATCCAAGGCTTCCGCCGATGATCAGAAGGACAGGTTTATCTTCTGTTAAATGAGCGTAGGACAGGCCCGCTTTGCGGTCACCTTCTAAAAAGTTCTGCACGGATAGGAGAACCTGTAAGGACGGCTTTGTCTTTTGGAAGATATTTCAGTGTTTCCGGGAAATTGCAGCAAACTTTTGCGGCAGATGGAATACAGATTTTATTAGCCAGTCCGGGAGTCATATCGGATTCATGGATAATAACCGGAATTTTATAATGCTTTGCAGCCAGAACGACTGGTACAGCAACAAAACCACCCTTGGAGAATACAACATCTGGTTTATAACGCTTCATAAGGCGAAGTGCCTCAAAATAGCCTTTTGCTACACGGAAAGGATCAGAAAAATTCTTCAGATCAAAGTATCTGCGCAGCTTGCCTGAGGAAATGCCGTCGTAAGGAATGCCGGCACCTTCGATCAGTTTGCGTTCGATACCCTGGTAAGAACCAATATAACGGATTTCATAGCCTGCTTTCTTTAAAGAAGGAAGAAGAGCAAGGTTGGGAGTAACATGACCGGCAGTACCGCCGCCGGTTAAAATGATTTTTTCATAAAACCTCCTGAAGGAAAAACATCTACTAATATAGTAAGCATTAACTGCAAAAAGTCAACCCTAAACCGAGAGGGAACTTAAGGTATTTGACAACTGAGGTGTAAAGTGGGAAAAACAGGAAGATTGAACTTGGAAATGAATGACTGGATGGGAAATCAAAATAAAAAGAGGGAAAAACTGACTGACAGTGATATTTTAAAGCAATTTGAACAGGCAGAAAAAAGATACCCGTTTTTTGCCTATCAATCCGCCGCCAAAGGATGAGTTTGACCAGATCTGGTCACGGATCCAGGCGGAGCAGGCTCTTTTCCCAGAGATTTCCAATACAACGAATACCAAATCATCCCGTAAAACCCGCAGGCGCCCTGTAAGAAAAGCACTGGTTGTGGGGCTGGCAGCAGCAATTATGGTTATTGGCGGATGCTTTGTGGCCATGGGAACGAAATCTTATTTTTACCGGGATGGGAGAAGAGTTAGTAATGGCGTAGTCTATAACAATGACTCTAATGTGCTGACCGTGAGAGATGAAGAAGAGGCATATGATAAGATTGCGGAAGAATTAGGGGTTAAGACGCTGAAATTGGGGTATATGCCGGAAAAGATGCATTTCCAAGATGTAATAATAGGAACAGGGTATGGAAAACTGAGATATGAATGTGAAGATGAAAGAGTGTTCTTTACTCAAGCAAAGTCAAATTTAAGGACGTCTATGGCGCATTCATCTGATACTAATGAAAATATGAAATATGGAATTCAGTTTTACATGTGAACATAGCTGTTTCTAATGAAAAACTTGAAACGGGGCGATTAGGATATATGGCAGAGTTTGTTTATAATGGTGTATATTACTATTTGTCAGGAGTTATGGAACGGAATGATTTTGATGAGATGTTGAAAAAAATCCATTTTTGAATTATTTGGAGGTTTAATGAAAAAATTAATACGTTTAATAGTAGGTTGTTTAGCAGCAATTAATGTGTTTATGTTGACTGCATTTGCGGCAATACCTTCTCCAGAAGTGTACACATCGGTAGGAGAAAAGTCCAATTTGTGTGAGAAAAGTGTAAAATATAGTATCGCTAAAGAACAGTCTTATGCAAGAAGAGGAAACTTTTTTGATTCTGCAGATGTAATTATTAGAGATGAGGGAAATGGAAATATTGGTGCATCAGCTTATGCAAATTTGAGAAAACCAGTGAAAGAATTATACGTTTCTCTTTACTTAGACCGTTATAATAAAGAAAAAGATACTTGGCAGCAGGTTGATTATGTTGATTTTGAGTATACATTAGAAGAGTACCCGGATGGTATTGACGATCCTGCAATTGAAATTACATTTACAAATCAGAAGCGTGGTTATTATTACCGTATTAGAGGCGCTTTCTCCGCAGGAGATGATGACTGGTATGAAGGCCTTGGACCAACCACCGAAGGCATCTGGATCGAATAAACCATCCAACACAATTTAATCCAACAATAACTTATAACTATAATAAGTAGATAAGTAAATAACTAGAAAAGCAGCTTCCACCAAGGGCAATTGATACACTCAATTCCCTGGCAGAAGCTGCTTTCTAACATTTAAGGTAAAACTGTCAGTGGCAGTTCTGCTTAATATCATGTATAATAACTCGATGTAGGCAAAATGATTGCTCTGATACCGAATTGCTACGTGCTTTGCACTCTCGCAATTTAAAAACATTCGTAATCCGCTCATTTTTTTCAAAAAATGGCTTCTTACTCATGTTTTGGCGGGCCCCAAGGTCAAAACTCCTTCTGCAAGCAAGCTTGCGTCGGATTTCCGACCTTTTGACCCTGGTATCATAATATTACATTTCATAAACATTGAGGAGAAATATAATTATGCGTGATTATTTAAACAGACTCAGACAGCAGTTTCAGCGCTTTATGATCGGAAGATATGGAATGGACCAGTTTGGGCGGTTTCTGTCCGGTGTGCTTTTGGCGCTGATCATCTTTAATTTACTGATCCCGGCGGCTCTGCCTTCCAGAATATTATGGGCACTGGAATGGATCGTGCTCATTATATTGTATGCAAGAATGTTTTCCAAAAACATTAATAAGCGTTATCAGGAAAATGAAGCCTTTTTAAGACGGCAGTTTTATGTATCAGAATGGTGGAATAAGTGGAAATTCCGCTATCAGGAAAGCAGAAAGTATCATATTTACCGTTGTCCGAACTGCAAACAGAAAGTGCGTGTTCCAAGAGGAAGAGGACGGATCAGTATCCACTGCCCGAAATGCGGGACTGATTTTATCAAGAAAAGTTAAAAAAGACTGTATGACAAGACCGGCTGTATGGAAGCTGGTCTTTTTGCGATTTTATAGCGCATTTTTTGTACGTGCAATCTGACCGGTTTACTTAAATTTTACAAAACCTATACCATACCTTGCTTTCAGCTATTGTAAAACTTTTGTATACTCCACAATGTAAGAACAAAGAAAACAACAAAGAAAAATATAAATACCGCAAAACAATACAAACATAAAGCGGTACAAAAGTGGAGGAAAAGATAATTATGAAAAAAATGGCATGAAAGTAATGGCAATGATCGGTTCTGCAGTAATGGCAGCAGGTATGCTTGCAGGATGTGGAAACTCCGGTGCAGCAGCTACCACAGCAGCTCCAGCAACTACAGCAGAGCAGACAACTGAAGCAAAGGCAGAAGAAACAACAAAAGAAGTAGCAACAGAAGCAAAGAGCGCAGATGCAGATTTAAGCGGATCCATCAGCATGGTAGGTTCCACTTCTATGGAGAAGTTCGCAAATGCATTAAGCGAAGCATTTATGGAGAAATATCCAAAGGTAACAGTAACCGCTGAGTTCGTAGGTTCCGGCGCTGGTATCGAGGCAGTTTCTAACGGAACAGCAGATATCGGTAACTCTTCCAGAAACTTAAAAGATGAGGAAAAAGCAAAGGGAGTTGCAGAAAACATCGTAGCAATCGATGGTATCGCAGTTGTAGTTGATCCTGCAAACACAGTAGAAGATCTGACCAAGGATCAGCTGACCAGCATTTATGACGGAACAGTAACCAACTGGAAAGATGTAGGCGGAAATGATGCTCCAATCGTAGTAGTAGGACGTGAGGCAGGTTCCGGTACAAGAGGTGCTTTCGAGGAACTGTTAAAGCTGGAAGATGCCTGCAAAGTACAGCAATGAATTAGACAGCGCCGGCGCAGTAATGGCAAAGGTAGCATCTACCCCAGGTTCCATCGGATATGTTTCCCTGGATGTATTAGATGACACTGTAAAGGCATTAAAATTAGATGGCGCTGAGCCAACCGAAGAGAACATCAAGGCAGGAAAGTACTTCTTAAGCCGTCCATTCGTAATGGCTACTAAGGGCGAGATCAGCGAGCAGAGCGATCTTGTAAAGGCACTGTTTGACTTCATCTACTCTGACGAAGGCTCTGAACTTGTAAAATCTGTAGGTCTGATCACAGCTGACAAATAATCAGTGGACAGATAACACGAAAAAGAAATAAAGACGATAAAAAGTGTGAGTCATACAAAACGAAAGGAGACTGTCTGCAATGACACAGGAAACATTTTCCGTCCGTTCCCATCATGGCAGCAAGTCTACAGTAGAAAAAGAGCTGCAGAAGCGATCTTCACCGCATGCGGCTTTTTTCGCTGTTCTGGCTGTTGCTTCCATTACATTATATATGATATTCAGCGGTACACCGGCGCTGTTTAAAGTAGGCATCCTGGATATCCTTTTTGGTACCTTATGGCAGCCGGCTGCTGCTACACCAAGCTTTGGTATCCTGTATGTTATCCTTACATCCATTGTGGGAACCTTTCTGGCGATCCTGATTGGTGTGCCGGTTGGCGTGATGACAGCAGTTTTCCTGGCAGAAGTAGCGCCGAAAAAACTGGCAAATGTAGTCCGGCCGGCAGTAGAGCTGTTAGCAGGTATCCCGTCCGTTATCTACGGTCTGTTAGGCATCCTGATCTTAAATCCTCTGATGTATAAAATGGAACTGGCTGTATTTAAAGGTTCTTCTACTCATCAGTATACCGGAGGTGCAAACCTGATCTCCGCAGTGCTGGTACTGGCGCTGATGATCCTGCCAACCGTCATCAACATCAGTGAGTCTGCTTTAAGAGCTGTTCCGGGTCATTTAAAAAGCGCTTCCCTTGCATTAGGCGCTACAAAGATCCAGACTATTTTCCAGGTGATCCTTCCTGCAGCAAAATCCGGTATTATCACAGCCGTTGTTTTAGGAACAGGAAGAGCCATCGGCGAGGCAATGGCTATTACACTGGTATCCGGAAGTTCCGTAAACTTCCCCCTTCCATTTAACTCCGTCCGCTTTCTGACTACTGCTATTGTAGCAGAAATGGGATATGCATCCGGACTGCACAGAGAAGTATTATTTACCATCGGCCTTGTATTATTTGCATTTATCATGATCATCAACATTGGTTTAAACAGTATTCTGAAGAAGGGAGAGAAAACAAAATGACAGGTGAAGCCGCTATCCGTATCAATGAAAACTCCGTGATCCGGGAAAGCATTTATGGAAAACGCATCCGCAGCACAGATGTGATCTTAACCGGTATTATCTACGGATGTGCCAGTCTCTCCATGCTCCTTCTCATCGGAATTTTAGGTTATACCTTTGTAAGGGGTGTCCCACATGTGACCTGGTCCTTTTTAAGCACTGTTTCCAGCGCTACAAAGGGAACCTTTGGTATCCTTGGAAATATTATCAACACTCTTTATATTGTAGTGATCACTCTGCTGATCGCAACTCCTATTGGTGTAGGTTCTGCTGTTTACTTAAATGAGTATGCAAAACCGGGAAAGATCGTCCGTCTGATCGTATTTACAACAGAAACACTTTCCGGTATTCCTTCTATTATATTTGGTCTTTTCGGAATGGTGTTTTTCGGAAATACACTGGGACTGGGCTACTCCATTCTTACCGGTTCCCTGACACTGACTTTAATGATCCTTCCACTGATCACAAGAACCACCCAGGAAGCATTAAAGACCGTTCCTGACAGTTACCGTCACGGTGCACTGGGAATTGGTGCTACCAAGTGGTATATGATCCGCACCATCCTTCTTCCAAGCGCTATGCCTGGTATCCTTACAGGTGTTATCCTGGCGATCGGACGTATCGTAGGTGAGTCTGCAGCTTTACTGTTTACTGCAGGAAGCGGCTATTACCTTCCAAAGAACCTGTTTGGCAAGGTACTTGAGTCAGGTGGTACACTGACTATCCAGCTGTATCTGTTTATGCAGAAGGCAAAATACAATGAAGCTTTCGGCGTAGCAGTTGTTCTTCTGGTGATCGTACTGGCGATCAACGCACTGGCAAAATATCTGTCCCACCGGTTTAATGTAGAGACAAGATAAACGTGAAAGACGCGAAAGGGAAATGAGTATAATGGAAAATAAAGTAAAGATCTCCACAGAACCTGAACCTGTACTATGGAGAAAATCATGCACTGAAAAATATTAATCTGGACCTTTATGAAAATAAGATCACTGCATTTATCGGACCATCCGGATGTGGAAAATCTACTTATTTTAAAAACATTAAACCGTATGAATGACCTAGTTCCAAATGTAAAGATCGAGGGAACCGTGCTTCTTGACGGGGAAGATATTTATGATCCGCAGGTAGACACCACACTTCTTCGTAAAAAAGTGGGAATGGTGTTCCAGCAGCCAAATCCATTTCCGATGAGTATTTATGACAACGTGGCTTACGACCCAAGAATTCACGGTATCAAGAACAAGGCACAGTTAGATGAGATCGTAGAGCGCAGTTTAAAGGGCGCAGCTTTATGGGATGAGGTTTCTGACCGTTTAAAAGAAATCTGCACTGGGACTTTCCGGTGGTCAGCAGCAGCGTCTTTGTATTGCAAGAGCGCTGGCAGTAGAGCCGGAGGTTCTGTTAATGGATGAGCCTACATCTGCACTGGACCCGATTTCTACCTTAAAGATCGAGGACCTGATGGACGATCTGAAGAGCAAGTATACGGTTGCTATTGTTACCCACAACATGCAGCAGGCAACCCGTATTGCAGATTATACAGCATTTTTCCTGGTAGGCGAGGTAGTGGAATATGCTACCACAGATGAACTGTTTACCATGCCTAAGGATAAAGAGAACGGAAGATTATATTACCGGACGTTTTGGTTGATGGAATGTGATCCTACGGTAAAATGTGAGAATGTAGAGTTGCGAAAATGTTGGAAAAGCAACGGAAAGGGGCATAAGGGATGCGCATTACTTATGAACATGAATTAGAGGAGTTGAATAAATGCCTGCGTGATATGGCCATGATGGTGGAAAAAAGCCATTGAGCAGACTTTCGTGGCATTTGAAGACCAGAATTATACCATGGCAGAGGATGTTATTAAAGGAGACCGGAATGTAAATGACATGGAACGTGCCATTGAGTCCCGTTGTCTGTCCCTGATCCTTCGCCAGCAGCCGGTAGCAAGGGATCTGCGCCAGATCTCCACTGCTCTTAAGGTGGTAACGGATCTGGAGCGTATTGGAGATCATGCATCTGATATTGCGGAGCTGATCCTGCGGATTAAGAGTGATCATGCATACCACATTGTACAGCATCTTCCTGCTATGGCAGCGTCAGCCCAGAAAATGGTCCATGATGCAGTAGAAGCATTTATTAAGCAGGACGTGGAAGAGGCAGAGGAGATCATCCGCAGGGATGATGAGGTGGATGCGTTGTTTAATCAGGTAAAATCGGATGTGGTGGAGCTGTTAAAATCTGCGCCGTCCCATGCAGACCAGGGATCGACCTGTTGATGATTGCCAAGTACTTAGAGCGTATTGGGGATCATGCGGTAAATGTATGCGAATGGACCCAGTTCTGTAAGACCGGTGCGCTGAAAAATGTGCGTATTATGTAAGGGGATTTAGATGTAAACACGAAAGAGTCCGCAGGCCGGGCTCTTTTGGTGCGTTTTTATGCATGATATTCAAAAATATAATGCGGTATTTTGCACATATAGCCATAAAATGTGGCAAAGTAATGCGGAAATTTGCTTGACATGTGCATGGTCTGCGATATAATACAAGTATAAAATGATACCGGGGTAAAAACACGTAGCAATCCGGTATCGGTGGGAAGCAAAATGTAAGAGGAGGACTATTTCATGAAGTTTTTTATTGACACAGCAAATGTAGATGATATCCGCAAGGCAAATGATATGGGAATCATCTGCGGCGTTACCACCAACCCGTCCCTGATCGCCAAAGAAGGCCGTGATTTTAACGAGGTAATCAAAGAGATCACTTCTATCGTTGACGGACCGATCAGCGGCGAAGTAAAGGCAACTACTGTAACAGCAGAAGGAATGATCGAAGAAGGTCGTGAGATCGCTAAGATTCATCCGAATATGGTTGTTAAGATCCCGATGACTGTAGAAGGCTTAAAGGCAGTTAAGGTTCTTCACGCAGAAGGCATTAAGACCAACGTAACTCTGATTTTCTCCGCAGCACAGGCACTGTTAGCTGCAAGAGCAGGCGCTACATACGTTTCTCCATTCTTAGGACGTCTGGATGATATCTCCATGCCAGGTATTGACCTGATCTATGATATCACCGAGATCTTCCAGATGCACAACATCGAGACTGAGATCATTGCAGCAAGTGTTCGCAACCCGATCCATGTGATCGACTGCGCAAAGGCTGGCGCTGATATTGCAACTGTTCCATACAAGGTATTAGAGCAGATGACCAAGCATCCTTTAACTGACCAGGGAATTGCCAAGTTCCAGGCTGATTATAAGGCAGTATTTGGTGAATAAAGTAGAGGAAAAAACTGCGTCAAAATGACCTGAAACCGATTTGCAAGTATCATTGTACACTGGCTTTCGCATGCACCTGTTCGCCTGTATCGGACTTTGTCCGCTACATTCGTACAGCTGCGCTCAAGATGTGTACAATTGATATTTGCAAATCGAACGGTCATTTTGACGCAGTTTTTTTGATTGGAAGAAGTAAGAGCCGCCCATACCGGGCGGCTCAAACTGTTTTACAGGAAATCTAATCCTCTGTTTTTATATCGTGATGCCATCTCCTGCGGCACATTTCCATCTGTGATGAGAGTTGTAAAATCCTCGATCCCACACACCTGGTATCGTGAAACAGTGTTCAGTTTGATGGGATTTACCAGTGCGATCACACGGCTGGAGGAGCGGATCAGCTGACGTTTGATGCTGACTTCTTCTGGATAGGGAATGGTCATGCCGTATTCCGGGTGGATGGCATAGACACCCATGAAGCACAGATCCGGGTGATAGGCAGCAGCCTGGGCAGCGGCTACTTCCCCTACTGTGGTCATGGAGTCTTTTAACAGATCACCGCCCAGGATAATGACACGGATCTGCTCTTTTAAAGGAGCATACATGGGCAATGCTGTAGCTGTTGGTAAGGACTGTAAGCTTTAAATTATCAGGGATATTTTTGGCAAACTGGAGATTGGTGCTGCTGCCGTCAATGGCAACCAGCTGGTCCGGCTCCAGAAATTCCAGTGCCCGCATGGCAAGCTGCTGTTTTAAGGCAACATCCGCGGTTTCCCGGTCAAAGAAGTTGATGACCGGTTTTTCCAGAGGAATGGCACCGCCAAATACCCGTTTTAACTGTCCTTTCTGGTCCAGGTCTAACAGGTCACGGCGTATGGTATCTTCGGAAACCTTTAATTCCCCGGCCAGGTGGCTGACCACTACCTTTCCGGAGGAATGAAGTTTATTTAAGATCCAGGTCTGTCTTTCTTCTTTTAACATGATAATGTCCTTTCATAATCATATTCACAATGACAACCATAACCTGTTTTAAAATCCCAACAGGCATACGATAACCGGCAGGAATACAGCCGGAAGCATATTTGCGATCTTGATCTTTGTTCCGATGGTCAGATTTAAACCAAGGGCAAAGATAAGGATGGAACCGATGCAGGAAAGGCGTCCGATCATCAGGTCTGTAAGATAGGGTTTTACCAGACCTGCAAGAAGAGTGATACTTCCCTGGTAGATGCCTACGGGAAACATGGAAAATGCAGCGCCGATACCTAAGGATGCTACAAAAACAATGGAAAGCACGCCGTCCATAACAGCTTTTGTAAAGAGCATGGTATAATCATGGTTTAAACCGTCTTCAATGGAACCGACGATGGCCATGGCACCGATGCAGAAAACAAGGGAGGTGCTTACAAAGGCTTCTGTAAAATTGGAGGAAGAGGAACCATTTGGAAGCTTGGATTTGACCCAGTCCCCCAGGTTTTCCATTCTCTGTTCCAGATCCAGACATTCACCGATGGCAGCGCCGATTGCCATGCAGATGACTACCACTAACGTATCTTTGGTCTCAAAAGTAGTTCCTGATACGTTCATCAGCCCTTTGATAGCGCCTGTAACACCAACAAAGACCACACAGAGCCCCACTGCGCTGGAAATCGTGGTCTGCAGCCGTTTTGGGAATGCCATTTTTTAATAAAAGTCCAATACCGCTTCCGATAAGGATAGCAGCCATATTTACAAGTGTACCTAAGCCAGTCATATGTAAAACCTCACGATATATTGATATGTTCTGAAAATAACAAGGACATATTACCATATTTCAGGAAAGATTGGAATAAAGATTTGAGGGGCGTGTACTGCCCGGGGTTTACAGTGTCCGCCAGAGCAAGTATAATAGAAGTAATATTCCGATGCATCTTGTGCGGCATAGCCGTGCAAGATGAGTCGCTTAAGTAAATTTTAAAGAAACGAGGATATAAATATGAAAAAGCTGGAAGAATATGTAAGAAGCATCCCGGATTTTCCGGAACCTGGTATTATTTTCAGGGACGTAACTACCATCCTTCAGGATGCAGACGGTCTGCACCTGGCAGTGGACAGCATCTGCAATATGTTAAAGGATGTAGATTATGATGTAGTAGTAGGTCCTGAGTCCAGAGGATTTATCTTTGGTGTGCCGGTTGCCTATGCAGAGCACAAAGGGCTTTGTTCGGTCCGCAAAAAAGGAAAACTGCCTTGCGAGACTGTTTCTGCAAAGTATGCACTGGAATATGGCACTGCAGAGATTGAGATGCACAAGGACTCCATTACTCCTGGACAGAAGGTAGTTATCGTTGATGACCTGATCGCTACCGGTGGTACTACGGAAGCAATTATCAAGCTGATCGAAGAACTGGGCGGCAAGGTAGTGAAGATCTGTTTTTGTAATGGAACTGGCAGGACTTAAGGGAAGAGAACTTTTAAAGGGCTATGATGTTGAGTCTGCTATTATCTATGAGGGTAAGTAATCAGAACTCATAAGAAAGTAATAGGTATACCAGACCTTGCTTTTTATTTAAAAAAAATTATAATGGTAACTAATTATTTGTAAAAAGGTGGCCACATATATGGGGAAAAGAGGGAACAAAAGAAAACTGGATATAGAGCTTGAAGCTCCGGCGGACTTTACCAGCCCGGAAGTGTTGTATCAGGATCTGGTCAAAACGATCCATAAATACCATCCTTCCGATGATATTTCCATGATCGAAAAGGCATACAAGGTCGCTGCAGAAGCACATAAGGATCAGAAGAGAAAGTCTGGAGAGCCTTATATCATCCATCCTTTATGTGTGGCTATTATCCTGGCTGATCTGGAGATGGACAAGGAGACCATTGCAGCCGGCCTTCTTCATGACGTAGTAGAAGATACCGTCATGACACTGGATGAGCTGACCAAAGAGTTTGGTTCCGAGGTTTCATTTCTGGTGGACGGAGTTACAAAGCTGACCCAGCTCAACTGGGACAAGGATAAGGTGGAGATCCAGGCTGAGAACCTGCGCAAGATGTTCCTTGCAATGGCAAAGGATATCCGCGTTATTCTGGTAAAACTGGCGGACCGTCTGCACAACATGCGGACCGCACAGTACTGGTCGCCGGAGACGCAGAAGAAAAAAGCAAGGGAGACCATGGAGATCTATGCTCCTATTGCAGACCGTCTGGGTATTTCCAAGATTAAGATCGAATTAGATGACTTATCACTTAAGTTTTTAAAGCCGGAAGTTTATTATGACCTGGTAGAAAAAGTGGATCTGCGCAAAGATGCAAGAGAAGCTTTTGTCCAGTCCATTGTAGATGAAGTAAAGGCACATTTAGACGAAGCAGGCATTGAAGCCACCGTAGGCGGCAGAGTAAAGCATTTCTTCAGTATTTATAAAAAGATGGTCAATCAGGACAAGACACTGGATCAGATTTATGATCTGTTTGCGGTACGTATCATTGTAGATACGGTAAAAGACTGTTATGCAGCTCTTGGTGTGATCCATGAAATGTACAAGCCAATTCCTGGTCGTTTTAAAGACTATATCGCTATGCCGAAGCAGAACATGTACCAGTCTCTGCATACAACTCTGATCGGCAGCACCGGACAGCCATTTGAGATCCAGATCCGTACTTACGAGATGCATCGTACTGCGGAATATGGTATTGCAGCTCACTGGAAATACAAAGAGAGCGGAAGCGGACAGATCGCTGCCGGAAAAGAAGAAGAGAAATTAAGCTGGCTGCGCCAGATCCTGGAGTGGCAGCGTGATACAGATGATTCCAAAGAGTTTTTAAGCATGGTAAAGGGTGATTTAGACCTGTTCTCTGACAGTGTTTACTGTTTCACTCCGTCCGGTGATGTAAAGACTCTTCCAAGCGGCTCTACTCCTATTGATTTTGCTTATTCCATCCACAGTGCGGTAGGAAATAAGATGGTAGGCGCCAGAGTCAATGGAAAACTGGTTCCTATTGAATATCAGATCCAGAATGGTGACCGTATTGAGATCATCACCTCCCAGAATTCCAAGGGACCAAGCCGCGACTGGCTGAAGCTGGTACGCAGCACACAGGCAAAAAATAAGATCAATCAGTGGTTCAAGACCCAGATGAAAGAGGATAATATCATCCGCGGCCGTGATGCCATTGACCGTTATTGTAAGGCAAAAGGCATTAATCTGGCGGACCTTTCCAAACCGGAATTTATGGAAAAGGTAATGAACCGCTATGCCTTTAAAGACTGGGATTCTGTTCTTGCATCTATTGGACATGGTGGCTTAAAAGAGGGCCAGGTCATTAACAAGATGTTGGAAGAGCGGGAGAAGAAGCTGAAACGTGAGATCACTGACGCAGAAGTTCTGGACGGCATTGCCGATACAGATGGAAGAAGCGGCGAAGCAACTGTACGCAAGAATAAGAGCGGTATCGTGGTCAAGGGACTTCATGATCTGGCAGTTCGTTTCTCCAGATGTTGTAATCCTGTACCTGGTGATGAGATCGTTGGTTTTGTTACCAGAGGAAGAGGCGTTTCCATCCACCGTACAGACTGTATCAATGTGATCAACCTTCCGGAAGATGAAAGAGGACGGCTGATCGATGCTGAGTGGCAGGTAGCAGAAAATCCTACCAGTACAGAGCAGTATTCCACTGAGATCAGATCTTCGCAAACAACCGTATCGGCTTTTTGCAGATATTTCAAAGGTATTTACAGAAAAGCAGATCGATATTACTTCCATGAACGTGCGTACCAGCAAGCAGGGCCGCGCCACCATCATTATGACCTTTGATATCCATGGAACAGAAGAACTGAACCGTATTACCGATAAGATCCGCCAGATCGACGGTGTTCTGGATATCCAGAGAACTACAGGCTGATGAAACTGCTGCATCCGGCCGGATCTGCAGTGGCAGACAGTGCCATATAGAAGGAGAACTATGAGTAATTTCAGGATAAAGACCATGGTGCTTGGAATGGTGAGCACAAACTGCTATCTGGTCTACAACGACGATACCAAAGAAGGCGTAGTGGTAGACCCGGCAGATAATGGAGCCTATATTTTAAATAAATGCAGTGAACTGGGTGTAACACTGGTGGCAGTGCTTTTAACACATGGACATTTTGATCATATTATCGGAGTGCCTGAGGTAAAGCGGGCATTCCACATTCCTGTATATGCCTCTGAAACAGAAGATGCCATGCTGGCAGATACTTCTATTAATCTGTCCTGCCATGTGCCTGGAAAACAGACCAGTTTCCATGCAGATGTACTGGTCCATGACGGGGATGAATTAGAACTTTTAGGATATAAATGGAAAGTCATTGCAACACCTGGACATACAGCAGGTTCCGTCAGCTACTATATACCGGAAGAAGAGGTACTTCTTTTTCCGGTGATACGCTGTTTTATGAGTCCTATGGCCGTACAGACCTGGCAACAGGAAGCAGCAGTGATATAGCGGATTCCCTTTTAAATAAATTATTTGTGCTTCCGGAAGATACTATGGTCTATCCGGGACATGGGGATCCAACTACCATTGGCTATGAAAAGGAGCACAATCCTATTCCGTATTACAGATAAGTACGAAAGAGGTACGATAGATAGAAAGCAGGAAGAAAAATGATCGGATTATTAATACAGGATAATGCATATGAACAGGACATCAGAGAACTTCTGATGCCTTTTTATCCGGGTGAGACTTATGCCCATGAAGTAAAAGAGGGCGTTGATTTTTATGTACAGACCAGATTAGAGGACGGGGAAGCTGTTATTGGGATCTGGGAAAAACTAGAAAATGGGGAAGAACTGGAAGGCTGGACTCTGACTGCCCATTCCACAGGAAAAGCAGATCTCTCAGACCACTCTGCCACAAAAAACGTTATTAAAAATTATTCTACCAGATGCTTGTAAAGCGTACTGGCCATGAACTTCCATGGGGTTCTCTTACAGGGATCCGTCCTACCAAGATCGCATTAAGCCGTCTGGAAGATGGATGGAAGGAAGAAGACATCCGCAAATTCATGAAAGAAACTTACATGACCAGCGATGAGAAGATCAATCTGAGCATTGAGATCGCAGCAAGGGAAAAACGTCTGTTAGAGCCGTTGGACTATGACAGAGGTTACAGCTTATATGTAGGTATCCCATTCTGCCCGACTACCTGCCTGTACTGCTCCTTCACTTCTTATCCTATCAGTAAGTGGAAAGGCCGTACCGGATTGTATCTGGAAGCCTTATTTAAGGAGCTGGAATATACAGCGGAAAAGATGAAGGGAAGACCTCTTGATACCATTTATTTTGGAGGCGGTACACCGACTTCCCTGCCTGCAGAGGACATTGACGCTATCTTATGTAAATTAGAGCAGCTGTTTGATACAAAGAATGCGCTGGAATTCACCGTAGAAGCAGGACGTCCGGACAGCATTACAGAAGAAAAGTTAAAGGTTTTAGCTTCCCATGGCATCAGCCGTATTTCTATTAACCCACAGACCATGAACCAGAAGACCCTGGATCTCATCGGCCGCCGTCATACAGTAGAAAATGTAAAAGAAAAGTTCCACATTGCAAGAGAACTTGGCTTTGACAACATCAATATGGACCTGATCATGGGACTTCCAGGGGAAGATCTGGATGATGTAAAACATACATTAGAAGAGATCGAAGCCTTAAAACCAGACTCTCTGACCGTTCATTCTCTTGCTATTAAACGTGCTGCAAGACTGAACATGTTTAAGGAAGAATATGCGGACTTAAAGATCAACAACACACCGGAAATGATTGCTTTAAGTGAAGCCTGTGCCCGCAGAATGGGTATGGAACCATATTATCTCTACCGCCAGAAAAACATGGCAGGCAACTTTGAAAATGTAGGTTATTCTCTTCCAGGAAAGGCATGTATCTACAATATCCTGATCATGGAGGAGATGCAGACCATTGCGGCCTGCGGTGCAGGAACCACTACAAAGTAGTATTCCCATCTGAAAACAGAAGGGAACGCTGCGAGAATGTAAAGGAAGTAGAGCAGTATATCAGCCGGATCGATGAAATGATCGGGCGCAAGGAGAAGATTATTCACTAAAGGACTTGCAAAATCGGGAAAGTTCATTACAATAAAAAAGGAATAGTACAGATAGAGAACAGATAGAAAACAGGGAGAAAAATATGGCATTAACAAAGAAGCCGGTTACCGGAATGAAGGATATCACTCCTGCGGAAATGCAGATCCGCGAATATGTTATGAACCAGATCCGCGAGACCTACAAGGGTTTTGGTTTTTCACAGATCGAAACTCCTTGCGTGGAGCATATTGAGAACCTGACCAGCAAGCAGGGCGGTGATAATGAAAAGCTGATCTTTAAGATCTTAAAGAGAGGCGATAAGCTGAATTTAGAGACAGCAAAGGAAGAAAATGACCTGGCAGACAGCGGTCTTCGTTATGACCTGACACTGCCTCTGTCCCGTTATTATGCAAATAATGCGGCAAACCTTCCAAGTCCTTTTTAAGGCATTACAGATGGGAAGCGTATGGAGAGCAGACCGTCCCCAGAAGGGCCGTTTCCGTCAGTTTACCCAGTGCGATATTGATATTTTAGGCGATCCTACCAATCTGGCTGAGATCGAGCTGATCCTGGCAACTACTACTGCATTAAGCAAGATCTGCCCGGACAATGCATTTACTGTAAGAATTAACGATAGAGGCATCCTTTTTGGCATGGCACGTTACTGCGGTTTTGCAGAAGAAGCTATGGACAGCGTTCTGATCACTCTGGACAAGATGGATAAGATCGGTTTTGAGGGTGTTGAGAAAGAACTTCTGGAAAATGGAAACGCTCCTGAAAGCGTAAGCCGTTATATGGAGATCCTTCGCACTGTTACCAATGATGCAGAAGGTGTTAAGAAGTTAGGAGAGACTTTAAAGGATGTAATGGATCCATCTGTATGCCAGGGACTGGTACACATTATGGAGACTGTAAAAGACGTAGCAGAGGCTGAATTTGGCCTTGTATTTGACCCGACCCTGGTGCGCGGCATGTCCTACTATACCGGAACCATCTTCGAGGTCTCCATGGAAGGCTTTGGCGGTTCCGTTGCAGGCGGCGGAAGATATGATAAGATGATCGGCAAAAGTTTACAGGCATGGAGACACCGGCCTGCGGATTCTCCATCGGCTTTGAGCGTATCGTTACCATTCTCTTAGACAATGGATTTACGGTTCCTGGTGCTGGTGAGAAGAAAGCATTCCTCTTTGAAAAGGGAATTGACTCCGCTTCTTTAGCAGCTGTGATCCGTGAAGCAATGGAAGAGAGAAAGAAAGGCGTTCGCGTACTGGTAGCCCAGATGAACAAGAACAAGAAGTTACAGAAGGAGCAGCTTGGAAAAGAAGGCTATCAGGAGTTTACGGAATTCTATAAAGAAAGCCTGAAACATTAATCGTACTTATATACAGTAGGGTAATTTATTAGTTAATAGCTATAAAGGAGAAAAATCATGGCAGAATCAATGGTAGGACTGAAGCGGTCCCACAGATGTACAGAGTAACTTCTGCCCAGATCGGCGAGAAAGTAACCGTTATGGGCTGGGTTCAGAAGAGCAGAAATAAGGGCGGCATCATTTTCGTGGACTTAAGGGACCGTTCCGGTATCCTGCAGATCATTTTCGAGGAAAACGACTGCGGAACCGAAAACTTTGAGAAAGCTGAGAAATTAAGAAGTGAGTTCGTTATTGCAGTAGAAGGCCGTGTAGAGGCACGTTCCGGCGCTGTAAATGAAAACCTGGCTACAGGTGCCATCGAAGTAAGAGCAGAGTCCTTACGTATCCTGGCTGAGTCTGAGACTCCTCCTTTCCCAATTGAAGAAAAGAGCAAGACAAAAGAAGATCTGCGTCTGGAATACCGTTTCCTGGATCTTCGCCGTCCTGACATCCAGAGAAACCTGATGCTGCGCAGCTGCGTTGCTACTCTGACCCGTGCATTCCTGGCAGAAGAAGGATTTTTAGAGATCGAAACTCCAACTCTGATCAAGAGTACACCAGAAGGCGCAAGAGATTACCTGGTACCAAGCCGTGTACATCCAGGTTCTTTCTACGCACTGCCACAGTCTCCACAGCTGTTTAAGCAGTTACTGATGGTTTCCGGTTATGACCGTTACTTCCAGTTAGCACGCTGCTACCGTGATGAGGACCTTCGTGCAGACCGTCAGCCTGAGTTTACCCAGATCGATATGGAGCTTTCTTTCGTAGACGTAGATGACGTTTTAGACGTAAATGAGCGTCTGTTAAAGAAGCTGTTCAAAGAAGTCTGCAACTATGATCTGCAGCTGCCGATCCAGCGTATGACCTGGAGAGAAGCTATGGACCGTTTTGGTTCTGATAAGCCAGACCTTCGTTTCGGAATGGAATTAAAGAACGTTTCTGGAAGTTGTTAAGGACTGCGAGTTCGTTGTATTTAAGGGCGCACTTGAAAACGGCGGTTCTGTCCGCGGTATCAACGCAAAGGGACAGGGACATATGCCAAGAAAGAAGATCGATGCCTTAGTAGAGTACGCAAAGGGCTTCGGCGCAAAGGGCCTTGCTTATATTGCTATTAATGAAGATGGCACCTACAAGTCTTCCTTCGCTAAATTCATGAAGGATGAGGAAATGGCTGCTTTAGTTGCTGCTATGGATGGTAAGCCAGGTGACTTATTACTCTTTGCAGCTGACAGGGACAAGGTAGTATTTGATGTACTTGGCAACCTGCGTCTGGAACTGGCAAGACAGTTAGACCTGTTAAAGAAAGATGACTTTAAGTTCCTCTGGGTAACAGAGTTCCCGTTATTAGAGTACTCCGAAGAAGAAGGACGTTTCGTAGCAATGCATCATCCATTTACCATGCCTATGGATGAAGACCTTCAGTACATTGACTCCGATCCGGGAAGAGTACGTGCAAAGGCTTACGATATCGTATTAAACGGCGTAGAAATGGGCGGTGGTTCTGTCCGTATCCACCAGGCAGATATCCAGTCTAAGATGTTTGAAGTACTTGGCTTTACACCAGAAAGAGCAAATGACCAGTTTGGCTTCCTGTTAAAGGCATTTAAGTACGGAGTACCACCTCACGCAGGTCTGGCATATGGTTTCGACCGTATGATCATGTTAATGGTAGGCGCAGACAGCATCCGTGACGTAATTGCCTTCCCGAAGGTAAAAGATGCCTCCTGTCTTATGACAAAGGCACCAACTCCTGTAGATCCAAAGCAGTTAGAGGATCTGGGAATTGAAGTAATTCCGGAAGAAAAAGAAGAGTAAAAAGTTTGTGTCCATAAAACTCATGGATTATAATTAAAGAAAAAATGCTGTACCCGGAACAATGATTTTCGTGTTGGAAAAAGAAGTTTTGGGATGCTATAATCCGTTTCAGAAAAAGAATCCAGAAAACATGAAACGGCAAAGAAGCCTCTGAAGAGTTAGATCTTCGGGGGCTTTTTCTGTTCTGTGGGGTCCATATATTATGGAAAACAAATCAGGATCAGATCAAAGGGAGGCAGCAGATCATGAGCGATCAGAAACAGACAAAAGAAAATGAAACAATGAATGCAGCACAGGTGTTAGTAAGGTGCCTGGAAAATGAAGGAGTAGAATATGTTTTCGGTATTCCGGGAGAAGAAAATCTGGAGGTAATGCGGGCGTTAAAGGACTCTAAGATCAAATTTATCACAGTCCGCCATGAGCAGGGCGCAGCTTTTATGGCAGATGTTTACGGTAAATTAAAAGGCAAAGCTGGTGTGTGCCTGGCAACCTTAGGCCCTGGTGCTACCAACCTGGTAACAGGTGTGGCAGATGCCAATACAGACGGCGCACCGCTGATCGCCATTACCGGTCAGGTAGGAACGGAGCGTATGCACCTTACATCCCACCAGTATCTGGATCTTGTAACCATGTTTACACCGATCACAAAGCGCAGCAAACAGGTGGTAAATCCGGATACCGTAAACGAGGTAGTCCGCATTGCCTTTAAATACGCAGAAAGTGAGAAACCAGGCGCCTGCCACATTGACCTGCCCTGTAATATTGCAGCTATGCCTGTAGAAAGTGAAGTGGGACGCCAGCCTTTAAAGCATCACAAGCCAAATCTGGAAATGGCAAGTGTAGAAAGTCTGGAAGAGGCAGCAGGACTGCTTTTCCAGGCAAAACGTCCAGTGATCCTTGCAGGACATTCTGCTATCCGGAATAAAGCATCTAAGGCTTTGACGGAATTTGCGGAGAAACTGCATATTCCGGTGATCAATACTATGATGGCAAAGGGCATTATCCCCTGCGATAACCTATATTCTTTATGGACTATCGGTATTCCACAGAAAGACTACCAGAATATTGCTATTGAAGAGGCAGATCTGGTGATCGCAGTAGGCTATGATATTGTAGAATATGCACCTAATAAATGGAACAGCAAGGGAAATCACACCATTCTCCATATTGACGCAAGACCATGCCACATTAACAAGCTGTATCAGCCGGATGTAGAGGTCATCGGAGATTTGTCCTATTCTTTAAATCATATTGCCATGCGTTGTCATAGAAATGATAAACCTGAGTGGGCATTTAAGCTTCGTGATGAAATGCGTAAGGAGCATGAGGCTTATGCCAAAGATATGGAATTTCCTATGAAGCCCCAGAAAATCTTAAATGATGTGCGCAAGGTAATGGGAAAAGAAGATATCGTTATTTCTGATGTAGGTGCCCACAAGATGTGGATTGCCCGTCATTACAACTGCTACGAGCCGAATACCTGTATTATTTCCAATGGCTTTGCCACCATGGGAATTGCTGTTCCGGGTGCATTGGCAGCCAAGCTGATCAACCCGGATAAAAAAGGTACTGGCGATCACTGGTGATGGCGGTTTTATGATGAACTGCCAGGAATTTGAGACTGCCCTGCGCACCGGAACTCCTTTTGTAACCCTGGTCTTTAATGATTGCAGCTATGGCCTGATCAAATGGAAAGAAGAAGACCGGTATGGAGAGAACTTCTATGTAGACTTTACCAACCCGGATTTTGTAAAATTCGCAGAAAGTATGCATGCCATCGGATATCGGATCAACAGTGCCGAAGAACTGATCCCGACTCTGAAAAAAGCATTTGAACAGAAGGTACCTGTTATCATTGACTGCCCGGTGGATTATCGGGAGAATACGAAGCTTACGGAGCATTTAAAGGAATTAATAAACTCATATCAGGCGCAGCAGCCTGAGGCATGATTCCAGAAGATATAAAGAATCATGGTCATTTAAACTAAGACCTGTTAGTTCTTCAATTTTTTTAAACGGTATATAAGGGACTGCCGGTGGAGATTTAACTCCCGGGCAGTCTCGTTTTTGTTGTAATTACAACGGATGTATTGAGATAAAGTCAGCAGCAGTTCCTCGACAGAAATACTTTTGATCATTATGCTGTTTAAAGCAATAAATCTTGCCATTCTTTCGGATAATTAAGTATAATATATGAAATGATGTACTAGTACATGACAGAAGATAAAAAAGTCTCAGCACACAGGAGGCATGATCATGAATCTGGAAGGAACAGGAATACGTCTGTGCACTGGCAGAAAACGGAACGATTACAGCAGCGGCAAAGGAGCTTTTTATTTCCCAGCCAGCATTAAGCATATACATTAACAATCTGGAAAAATCTCTGGGAGTCCGGTTATTTGAGCGGGTGGGAAAGCAATTTATCCTTACCTATGCAGGAGAGCAGTATGTGGAAAAAGGCGAAGCTTATTTTGCAGCTGAGCCATGAACTGGATGAAAAATTAAAGGATATTACTGGAAATTACAGCGGACGCATCCGCATCGGGGTCCAGCTGCGCCGGGCAACCGGATTTTTGCCCCCTGTTATTGCCTCTTACGAAAAGGAGTTTCCGGGAGTGGAAGTGATCCTTTGTGAGGGAACCATGAAAGAATTAAAAGAAAGTATACAGAATTTTAAAGCAGATCTGCTTTTATGCAACAGTGTAGACCTGCCTCCCTATATGAATAGTTTTGTGGTATTTAAAGAACATCTTCTTATTGCTGTCCCAAAAGATCATCCCATCAATGAAAAGGCAGTCTGGGAAGAAGGAAAAGCCCTTCCAAGTCTGGAGCTTTTCTGGCTGAACGGGGAAAAGCTTATACTGGCAAAACAGAACCAGAGTATCCGCAGGGATTCAGAACGTATATTAAATAAAAATGGAGTAAGGCCGGGAAAAATACGGGAGATACGCAGCATAGAAACTGACATGCAGATGGTAGGAGAAGGACTGGGGATCGGATTTAACCGGGAAAGCTATGTGATGTATATGAAAAAGCAGGAAAATGTGCGGTATTATTGTATGCGTAATATTGACAGCACCACTGATTTTGTGCTGGCATACCGGAAAGAAATGCCGGTGACCGGCTATATGCAGCGTATGATCGATATGCTTATGGAGCATGGAAAAGAATGTGAGAAGATTTTTCCGCAGGTGATCCGGCAGCATGGATGTCAAAATGCCTTTTGATGCAAACATTATTATTTATTAAATTTATATAAAAAATAAATAAAATTAAATGTACTTCTACGCTTTAGCGTGATAAAATAATAAAAAGTACGGAAGGAGTATTAAAAATGGCAGAAAAAAACAAAAAGACATTTAAAATGCCTCACACATTTGTGATCATGATGGTCATCATCCTGTTCGCAACCTTACTGACCTGGATCATTCCGGCAGGACAGTATGTGCGTGTGGAAAACGCAGACGGAGTAAAGGTAGTAGACCCGAACCAGTTCTCCTTTATTGACCGCTGTCCAGTTAACCCACTTCTGATCCCTCTTTACATTGTAAATTCCATGTGTAAGAGAGTGGATCTGATGTTAGTCATCATCTTCTCAGGCGGTGCGTTTGACCTGATCAGCAAATCCGGCGCTCTTCATTCTGCAGTAGCCCGTGTTGCAAAGGTATTCCAGAACCGTCTGTATCTCTTTATCCCGATCATGACTACCATCTTTGCGTTGATCTGTACCACTCAGGGTGTAAACCAGTTCATTGCATTTGCTCCTGTAGTTGTAATGATCACTCTGGCAATGGGACTTGACTCCATTGTTGGTGCGGCGATCATCCTGTTAGGCGGCGCAGTTGGTTTTGCAACCGGTACTGTAAATCCAAGTACCACTGTTGTTGCCCAGAAGATCGCAGAACTGCCACTGTTTTCAGGAATCCAGTACCGTGCAGTCTGCTTCGTGGTATTCCTTATTATTACAAACATTTATCTGGTAAGATATGCTTTAAAGATCCGCAAGAATCCAGAGTTAAGCCCAATGTATGACCTGGACAGCCAGAATGAGCAGAAAGACCTGGATATTGACTCTTTCGGAACCATGGATGTAAGAAAAACCCTGATCATCATCGCTCTGGTTGCAGCTTTAGCCGGTATGGTAGTTGGTTCTGTTAAGTTTGGCTGGGATATGCCGGAGCTGGCAGCTGTATTCGTAGGACTTGGTATTGTAGTTGGATTTATTGCAGGAGAAACTCCTTCTAATATGTCTAAGGTATTTGTTGAAGGCTGTAAGAAGATGCTGACTGCTGCTATGATCATCGGCCTTGCAAGTGCAATTGCAAGTATCATGAGTGCAGGAAAGATCGTAGATACTGTTGTATATGGTTTAGCTTCCTGCTTACAGCATACACCGGGCTTCTTAATGGCTCCTGCAATGTATATTGCAAATACACTGATCAACTGTGTGATCGTATCTGGCAGTGGACAGGCGGCAGCGATCATGCCGATCATGATCCCATTATCTGACCTGTTAGGCGTTACCCGTCAGACCAGTGTTCTGGCATATAATTTCGGTGATGGTTTCTGTAACTATATTCTGCCTCATTCTACTGCTCTTATGGGTATCATCAGTGCTGTTAACATCCCATATGACCGTTGGATGAAGTTCATGTGGAAATTTGTTCCTGATCTGGGCAGTTACAGCATGTATTATGACAGCAAATGCCCAGGGTATCCATTTAGGACCGATGTAATGTCCGGAGGGAAATTTTATGACAACGAAAAAATGAATTATTTGAAAAATTGAAGCACAGAAAGAAAAACTGTGGGAAATGGCTGATTTTATCTTTGACCATCCGGAATACAGAGGCAAAGAATATCAGGCATGTGATCTTTTTAACAAAATATCTTACAGATAATGGGTTTTCTGTAGAAAAAAGCGTAGGTGGATATGAGACTTCCTTCCGTGCAGAGTGGAAACATGGGGAAGGCGGTCCTGTGATCGGTATCCTTTGTGAGTATGACGCTTTAGAGGGCTTAGGACATGGATGCGGCCATCATATGCAGGGACCGTCCTGTTTAGGCGCAGCAGTTGCTTTAAAGGAATGTGCAGGAGAAGAGCCATTTACATTGGTAGTTTATGGCACACCGGCAGAGGAAACCCTTGGTTCTAAGTGTGATATGATCAAGAATGGCTGTTTCCACGAGCTGGATGCAGCGTTTATGATGCATGGAAGCCCGACTACCTGTACAGATGTAAAGTGCCTGGCAGACCAGTCCTTTAGGGTTACTTTCCATGGAAAACGTGCCCATGCAGCACTGGCTCCGGAACAGGGACGCAGCGCTTTTGATGCTCTTTTAGTAGCATTTAATGGTATTGAATTTTTAAGAGAGCATGTGCCGGATGATGTGCGTATGCATTATACCGTAGCAGAGCTTCCGGGACCGGCTAATGTAGTGCCTGTAAAGTCCGTAGGTAAGTTTTCCCTGCGTTCTTTCTCCAAGGAAGAGTTAAAGGGTGTTGTAAGCCGTTTTAAGGACATTATCAAGGGTGCAGCACTGATCGCAGGTGTTGATTATGAATTAGAGCAGACCAGCGATTTCTACAATAAGATCCCGGTTCTTAAGTTAAATGAGCTTCTTATGGAAAATGCCAAACTGGCAGGTGCTCCAAGACTGGCACCACCAAGAGAAAAGACTGGTTCCACTGATTTTGGAAACGTTATGTATGAGATCCCAGGTTCCTGTATCCGTGTAGCTTTCGTACCGGAAGGCACATCTTCCCACTCTCAGGAATTTGTAGATGCAGGAAAGACACAGGCTGCAAGAGACTGCATTATTTATGGCGCCAAGTCTATTGCCGGAGCTTCTATGGATCTGATCACAAAGCCGGAGCTGATGGATGAAGTAAAGGCTGAGTTTGCAGAAAACAAGAAAAAGTTCAAATAAAAAGAATAAGTAAGAACATCATATTGATCCCGGTAAGACGGCTGCTAAGAAAAAGCAGAATGTCTTACCGGGATTTTATGATACCAGGGTTAAAATTTCAGAAAACATATTGACATTTATATGGGTTGTATTATAATGCGAATATAAACATATGAACAATTATTCATACGAAATATTTATGTGAATACAAAGGAAAGGAGCACCGCCTATGGCATTAAACGATGTGGAACACTGCGAAGCATGTCAGATCCACGAAGACGTGGTAAAAGCAGTGACAGACCATATGCCGGATGAAGACCAGTTGTATGATCTGGCAGAGGTTTTTAAGGTATTTGGAGATTCTACCAGGATAAAGATCCTTTATGTGCTGTTTGAGGCAGAACTGTGTGTCTGTGATATTGCCCAGTTGCTTAATATGACCCAGTCTGCTATTTCCCATCAGCTGAGAATCTTAAAAAGCAGAACCGTCTTGTAAAGAACCGCAGGGACGGAAAATCCGTTTTTTATTCCCTTGCAGATAGTCATGTGAAGACGATCATCAGTCAGGGAATGGAACATATCCAGGAGTAATGAAGGGATATAGTAAATGAAAGAGCTGTTTTATTAAAAAATATTTTATATCAGGAGGAATAAAACTATGAAGAAGAAATTTAAACTGATGGATCTGGACTGCGCTAATTGTGCTGCAAAGATGGAGGACGCTATTAAGAAACTTGACGGTGTAAATGATGCAACTGTCAGCTTTATGATGCAGAAACTGACTCTGGATGCAGATGATGACCGTTTTGATGAGATCCTGAAAGAAGCAGCCGAGATCTGTAAGAAAGTAGAACCGGATTGCAAGATCGTTATGTAATCTGCTATATAAGGAGATGGCCATGACTAAGAAACAGAAAGACATGCTGAAGCGTATTCTGGTGACGGCAGTGCTGTATGTGGCACTGGTGGCAGCAGATCATATGAAAATGATCTCGGCAGTATTTACAGGCTGGAAGATGCTATTTTTGTATCTCATCCCTTATTTTGTGATCGGCTGGGATATCCTTTATAAGGCAGTAAGGAATATTAAAAATGGCCAGGTTTTTGATGAGAATTTTCTCATGGCAGTAGCGACCATTGGTGCCTTTGGAGTAAATGAATATTCTGAGGCAGTGGCTGTTATGCTGTTTTATCAGGTGGGCGAGCTGTTCCAGAGTTATGCAGTAAACCGTTCCCGCCAGTCTATTACAGATCTGATGGATATCTGTCCGGAATATGCCAATATTGAGGAAGACGGGCAGTTAAAGCAGGTAGATCCGGATGATGTGGAAGTTGGCGATATTATCGTGATCAAGCCTGGTGAGAAGATCCCGTTGGACGGCAAGGTTGTTTTTGGTGAGTCTATGGTGGATACTTCTGCACTGACTGGTGAGTCTGTTCCGAGAAGAGTGAAGGAAGGGGACGATCTGGTAAGCGGCTGCGTCAATGGAAATGGGCTTTTGAGAGCGGAAGTTACCAAAGAGTTTGATGACTCCACGGTAGCAAAGATCCTGGAACTGGTGGAAAATGCCAGCAGTAAAAAGGCTCATGTGGAGAATTTTATTACCCGGTTTGCAAGGTATTATACTCCGGCTGTTGTGATCGGCGCAGTTGTTCTGGCTGTGATCCCGCCTTTGTTTTTAGGCCAGTCATGGGCTGAATGGGTACGCAGGGCATGTACTTTCCTGGTTATCTCCTGCCCTTGTGCGCTGGTTATTTCGGTTCCTATGAGTTTCTTCTCTGGTATCGGTGCGGCTTCTAAGAAGGGCGTTCTGGTGAAGGGAAGTAACTACCTGGAGACGATGGCAAAGCTGCATACGGTGGTATTTGATAAGACTGGTACGCTGACTAAGGGCGAGTTTAAGGTAGCTGAGATCCACAGTGTTGACGGAGATGAGAAAAAGCAGAGTATGGTTTTGGAACTGGCTGCGCTGGCTGAAAGTTATTCGGATCATCCAATCTCACGGTCTATCAGGGATGCCTGGGGTAAGAAACTGGATCAGAGCAGAGTGAGTGATGCTGAGGAAATTTCTGGTCATGGCGTGAAGGTTAAGATTGACGGGAAGACAGTGCTTGCCGGTAATGGAAAGCTGATGGATAAGGAAGGAATTTCTTATACAGAGTGTGCTTCTGTTGGTACGGTTGTGTATGTGGCAGAGGAAGGAAAGTTCCTTGGATCTATTGTAATTGCAGATGGTATTAAGGATGGCGTAAAGGACGCGATCCGAAGCCTGAAGCGTGCCGGTGTTTCTAAGACCGTGATGCTGACCGGCGATAAGCGGAATGTGGCTGAGGCTGTGGCAAAGGAGATTGACTGGATGAGGTTCATGCGGAACTGCTTCCCGGTGACAAGGTGGATCGGGTGGAGGCGCTGTTGAAGGCACTTCCGGAAGGCAGAAAGCTGGCTTTTGTTGGTGATGGTATTAATGATGCGCCGGTGCTTTCCAGAGCGGATGTGGGAATTGCTATGGGAAGTATGGGATCGGATGCGGCAATTGAGGCTGCGGATGTGGTGCTCATGGATGATGATCCGAGAAAGATTGCGGATATTGTAAGGATCTCCAGAAAGACCATGGGAATCGTTATGCAGAATATTGTGTTTGCACTGGGCGTTAAGTTTGTAGTATTGGCTATGGGCGCTTTTGGTGTGGCGAATATGTGGGAAGCGGTTTTTGCGGATGTTGGAGTTTCGGTTATTGCGATCCTGAATGCTATGAGGGCGTTGCGGGCCTAAAGAGTCGTGACAGGCTGGAAACTGGCAGCTGTGAGGTTGTGAATCGTGCAAGAAACGGCCTTACATTTCACTTATCATTGTCCACTGGCTTTCGACATGCACCTGTTCGCCTGCATCGGACTTTGTCCGCTGCATTCGGACAGCTGCACTCAAGATGTGGACAATTGATAAGTGAAATGACGGCCTGTGTGGTCCATGATAAAATTTTAAATTGCGCGAAGTGCGTAATAAAGCTCCTGTAGGGAATAGTTAGTGTTCTTTACAGGAGCTTTTATAGTGTGCCGACCGGTGTCGTGCTTCCACCCCGCTTATGGCGGGGGTGAAAACACTGGTTTTAATGGTTTGGCCAGGTGTTCTGTCATCCTGGTCTCTTTGGCTTCCAGTCGCCGTTTTCCGCACTGGTAGGCATACAGCAGGAAATTTCTAAATTCTGCAACATTTTAAAAGACCTGGCTGTATAGAGTAGAAAGGTAATAAAACCTAATATTTTGATACCAGGGTCAAAAAGGTCATAAATCCGATGCAAGCTTGCTTGCATGAGGATTTTTGAACTTGGGACCCGCCAAAAACATGAGTAAGAAGCCATTTTTTGAAGAAAAATGAGCGGATTACGAATGTTTTTAGAATTGCGGGAGTGCAAAGCACGTAGCAATTCGGTATCAGAGGGGTCAAAATACCTTTTGACCCCAACATCATATTTGATACCAGGGTCAAAATACCTTTTGACCCTAACATCATATTTTGATACCAGGGTCAAAAGGTCAGAAATCCGATGCAAGCTTGCTTGCAGGAGGATTTTTGAACTTGGGACCCGCCAAAAATATGAGTAAGAAGCCATTTTTTGAAGAAAAATGAGCGGATTACGAATGTTTTTGGAATTGCGGGAGTGCAAAGCACGTAGCAATTCGATATCAGAGGGGTCAAAATACCTTTTGACCCCAACATCATATTTTATAGATATGAAAGGACTTATAAAAATGAGAAAATTAATGTTAGTTTTAATGTGTGCAACAACAATGACTTCTATGGCAGCATGTGGAGCCAAAGAACCCGTAACGCCAGAGGTAACAAAAGCAGTAACAGAAACCAAAACAGCAGAAGAACAAGAAACGGTTAGTGAAACTGTGGGTATGCCAAATCCATGGACAGACTGTAAAAATCTGAACGAGGCAGAAGATAATGTTGGATTTTCAATCACAGTTCCAGAAAAGATCGATGGTTATACACGGACCATGATTCAGACATTAGACAAAGAAGTCATCCAGGTATTTTACGAAAAAGACGATCAGTCAGATAGCACTATTCTTATTAGAAAAGGAATTGGTTCTGATGACATCAGCGGTGATTACAACACATACAACGAGAAAACACAGTTGGATATAAATAAAAACCAGATAATGGAACAGGGCAGTGACGGAAAAGTTATGCTGGCAACATGGACAGATGCAGGCTATACTTACTCTGTAAGCACTCCGGGACTGAGTGAAAGTGAAATGGAAAATATCATCCAGCAGATAGAGTGATGAGGATAAAGGCACCAAACGATGAATAGTATCAGCAACATCAGTATTTTACCGGAAATAAACAGCACGTCCATATGGCATACATTGGTAGATAATGTGCTTAATGGTATTGCATATCTGTTTGCAGCCATATTGTCAACCAGGGCAAGAAAGATAGAAACGGCGCCTGTGGGTGTTTTGCAAAATACATCAGCTATAGAAACAGTATTGATATCTATGGTAATGCAATCCTGCGGCTTGCATACTCCTATCTCCATAACATGAGTGATGCCGAGGACATCCTGCAGGATACCCTGATCAAATATATGCAATCATCTCCTGCGTTCCTTACCGAAAGCCATAAAAAGCATGGCTTCTTCCTGTAGCAGCTAATTTAAGCAAAAACAAAATAGATTATAACAAGATCCGGGAAACAGACGAACTGGAAGAAACATTGGTGGCAGAAGAAAGAGAAGATCTGTCCTTTGTATGGGAAGCAGTAAAAGCATTGCCAGAAAAATACAGAGAAGTGCTTCACCTCTACTATCAGGAAGGTTATCCCACCAAAGAGATCAGTAAGATCCTGAACCGCAACGAAAGCAGCATCCGGTCCGATCTGAAACGAGGCAGAGAAGCCTTAAAACAAGTATTAAAGGCGGCGTATGATTTTGAGTAAATCTTATCATGAGATCATGGAAAAAATAGAAGTTACCGATGAAATGCGTACTCATATACTGAATAATGTATCCAGACAAGTATCCAATACTTCGCACAAGGTGGTCACATTCCCACACTTGCGGAAAATGGCATCCATTGCTGCCTGCACCGCACTTTTGCTCATAGGCGGAACCATGATGAAAAATGCCTTTTACCCATCATCCACCGATCCCAATCCAGAACTGGCAGGAAGCGTATACGGTATGGAAGAATGTAAGTCCCTTGCAGAACTGACCAAAAAGCCGGTTTCAATGTAAAAGACATCTCTGAAGCAGATATGCCATTTAAAGTTATGTCTACTTCTTACCTCTGGTGCTGGAACGAATTTGCCCAGATCATATATGAGGGGACCGATAATTCCCTGACTTACAGAAAACAAGTGGAACAGACGACATCTCCGGTGATTACAACCAGTATGAACAGATATTAGATAAAGTTGTAAACGGTGTTGATATTACAATAAAAGGCAATCATGATAAATATTATCTTGCAACCTGGACAACACAAGACTTTTCATACTCCCTTTCTGTTGATGAAGGCATTGATCTGGAAACAATATTAAACATCATCCAAAACTCTATGGAATAAAAAGCTTCTTTAATTTTTACTCCTTGTATACACAGGCCGTATTTCACTTATCGATTGTCCACATCTTGAGCGCAGCTGTCCGAATGCAGCGGACGTAGTCCGATGCAGGCGAACAGGTGCATGTCGAAAGCCAGTGGACAATGATAAGTGAAATGTTAGGCCGTTTTCTTTCACAACTTAAAACCTCACACTGCCAATTTCTCAGCATTCACATTCTCACAGCTGCTTCTCAATCCAGCGTATCGCTAGCCCCATCCAACTATCACAATAAGGCTCCAGATATTTCTGATCGATTCCCTGGGTTTCTTCTGTCCCAAGCGCGATCCCATGAGGCCCCACCGGATACAAATGCGCCTCCACATTTACTCCGGCCTTTCTTAAAGCCTGTAAAAGCAACAGGCTGTTCTCTACCGGCACTGACTGGTCCGTCCAGGTATGCCATAAAAAAAAGTTTTTGGAACCTGAGGACTCACCTGATACTCTAAGGACAGAAGCCTGCGAAGTTTTTCATCCTTCTTAGAAGCCTCAGCTCCCATAAGACATTCAAATGACCCTTTATGACAATATTCTCCAGAAGTAATAACCGGATAACAAAGGATCATCCCATCCGGCCGTATCATTTCCGGCGTTACCCCCAAAGCCCCATACAACCATTCCCTATCCCAGAACACGCCCAGACAGCATGCCAGATGCCCGCCTGCAGAAAAGCCCGAAACAGCGATCCTGTCCACATCCACATTCCACTCATCCCCATGCTCCCGTATCACCTTCATAGCAAGAGCCAGCTCCATCAAAGCCCGAGGAAACACATCCGGCGCCAGACTGTAATGAAGCACAAAAACATGAAAACCAGCAGCCAGATACTTCATAGCGATGGGCTGGTCTTCTCTGGTAGAAAGTGTACGGTATCCGCCGCCTGGGCAAAGCAGCACAGCCGGCCTCTTTTTATCCAGAATACCATCCACCGGTTCCAAAATATAAGCAGTAAGATCCGCCGGACCACCGAAAACAGGCTTTTTAGTCTGTTTAGAAGTAACTTCAATAGAAATATGCTTAACCATCATATCAGAAATCTCCTTCCCAAAATGCAAAAAAGACGGCCACGCCCTGTGACCGCCTAAATTTTCAAACATCCTAAACCAGAATATCTTCCAACGCCCGTTTCGGCACATAATGCACCTGATTCTCATCCCAGTAATAAGTTGTACTGCCATCCTCGCCAACCGGCACCATACGAACTTCTTCCTTCGGCTTACCAAGAGCCAGCACCAGCGCAAGACTATAACGCTGTGGATCAAGCTTAACAGCTTCTAAGATCTCAACACGTTTGCAGCTTCCGATCATACAGCCGCCATATCCCTTCTCAACAGCAGAAAGCATGATCGTCTGGGAAACAATGCCCTCATCCCACATCAGATTTTTTCCAATAGAAAGATCCTCAAGTACCAGCACATAAGCACTTGGACGTTCTCCATCTGCAGGTCCGTCCCAGTCCTTTAAGGCACCGGCCCATAACAAAGACGGGAATACTTTTGCACACTCTTCAGGTGTAGAGATCAGCTTAAACTTAAGCCCCTGGCAGTTCTTTGTACAACCGGTCAGACGGGCTGTATCCACCATATCCTTCAGGTCTTCATAAGGAATAGAAACCTCCTGAAAAAAACGGCGGTAAGAACGACATTTCTTCACAAGATCCTTTAACATAACAATCCCTCTTTCATAGCTCAAAAATTTATTGTTTGGCATATCAAAGAGGCGCCGGTGGCGCCTTTGCTGATTACTCTTCTTCCTTCATATCAGCAGGAAGCTCATTTCCCTGAGTAATATGTTTCTTAATAGCCTGGAAACTCTGGGAGCTGAGAACATGCTCGATCTTGCAGGCATCTTCCACAGCGGTTTTTTTTCGTCCACGCCCAGGTAGATCAGCCAGTTAGACAGCATAATATGACGCTCATACATCTTATCAGCAATATCCTGACCAGTCTGGGTCAGAGTGATGTGGCCCTGGTCATCCATGTGGATATAGCCATTTTCACGCAGGTTCTTCATGGCAACGCTGACACTTGGTTTGGAAAAGCTTAATTCATTTGCAATATCAATGGAACGCACATAAGGTTTATGCTTGCTGAGCATATGTATGGTCTCCAGATAATTTTCAGCAGATTCCTGTATTTTCACAACAACACGCCCTTTCATTAGAACTCAAAGTAGCCGTAGAGCGCATCCGAAAATCGTGACAAAAATTTTCAGACACGCTCCCACTAATTACAATAATTTTATCATAGAAAATCATATTTACAAGTAATGGAAATTGCAATAAATCCTTATTGATAAAATTCCCTGAAAAATAAATTTTGGCATGAAAGTTACTGTGCCTTAACTTCTTTCCACATTTCATTATAAATATTATCCGTATCATCACCAAGATAGCGCAGGATCTCACTGTTTTTCATTGCCGGAGAGTCCATATCCGGGAACAGGGCTTCATTATTCTGCAGTTCTTCATCAGAAAGCTCATATGCGCCTGTATTTGGAGTAGAATAGGTGATGTAGTCAAAATTCTTCTTTGCAATATCAGGACGGCATAAGAAATTGATCCATTTTTCAGCCGCTTCTTTATTTTCTGCATTTTTCGGAACAACCCAGCAGTCGATCCAGAGAGTGGTTCCCTCTTCCGGAACTACATATTCCAGGTCATAATCCAGACCAAGTTCTTCAATCTGTTCCTGGATGTAAAGCATTTCGCCAGAGTAAATAACGCCTTCTGCAGCTTCACCGTTGATCATTTTATCTCTTACCTGGTCAATAACATAAGCCTGTACCAGAGGTTTCTGCTGGATCAGCATATCCCTTGCTTCAGCTAGTTCTTCCGGGTTGGAAGTATTTAAAGAATAGCCTTTCTGCTTTAATGCGATCATAAATGCATCGCGGATACTGTTCTGCATCAGGATCTCATCAGAAAGTTTCGGATCCCACAGATTAGCCCAGCTGGTTGGCTTCGGAACCCCTAACTGCTCTAACATCTGCTTATTATAAAGAATACCTACAGTACCCCAGCAGTAAGGAACTGCATACTGGTTTTTCGGGTCAAAATCCTTACTCATGTTCCAGTAATCATCCCCGATCTGCTTTGCGTTGGGGATATTATCATAATCCAGTTCGGCTAACATATTGTTGTCGATCATTCGTTGGATCATGTAGTCAGATGGACATACTACATCATATTTAACGCCGCCTGCTTCCACAACAGGATACATTTCTTCGTTTGTTTCAAAAACGTCATAGACAACAGAAATACCGGTTTCATCTTCAAACTGGGTAATAACATCCTCGTCAATATATTCGCCCCAGTTATATACTTTTAAGGTACCGCCGCCGCTTTCTGCCCCGGGAACTCCTAAAATAGCGATCGATACCACGCAGGAGCCTACAGCAGCTGCAGCAGCAGCCCAGAATGTACGCATTTTCATGATAGCTTAGATCCTCCAGTCTCTGATATTAGTCTTTTTCCGGCTGTTTACGGAAATTTGCAATAAGCAGTACCACCAGCACCACCACAAAGATAACAGTGCTTAAGGCATACATGGAAGGACGGATACCGCGGCGTACTTCACTGTAGATCAGGGTAGACAGAGTATTGATGCCGGCGCCCTTTGTAAAGTGGGTGATAATGAAATCATCCAGTGACATGGTAAATGCCAGAAGGAAACCGGAAAGTACACCTGGCATGATATCCGGGAAAACTACCTCAAAAAAGGCATAAGCCGGAGAAGCGCCAAGGTCTAAAGCTGCTTCATAAGTAGAGCGGTCTGTCTGCTTTAATTTTGGCATAACACTTAAAATAACATAAGGGATGTTAAATGTGATATGGGAAATAAGAACTGTCTTAAATCCCAGGGAAATGCCAAAAGCGATAAATGCCAGCATCAGTGCGATACCTGTTACGATATCTGCATTTAACATAGGAATGTTGGAGATGCTCATAAAAATATTTTTGGAAACAGGTTTCATATGGCTGATAGCGATCGCTGTTACAGTTCAATAACAGTTGCCACCAGTGCGGAGATCATTGCTACTAACAGAGTCGTGTATAATGCATACATGATCGCCCGGCTTTCAAACATCTGTGTATACCAGCTTAAAGTAAAGCCGCCCCAGTGGGTCCTTGATTTTGACTGATTAAAAGAAAGGACCATCATAGTAAAAATCGGGGCATAAAGGAAGATAAGGATAATCACTAAATAAAAGTCGGAAATAAACTTCCGAAACCGTTCTTTGCCTTTTGTCATCAGAATGCCGTCCCCTCTCCGTTTTTATCGTATTTGGCGATCATCGCCATGCTGACCAGGATGAATACCATGAGCACCAGGGAGAGCCCGCTTCCTAAGTGCCAGTTATTTCCCTTTGTAAACTCCTGTTCAATTACATTACCGATCAGCAGGATCTTGCTTCCGCCTAACAGGTCGGAGATAACGAATGTGGTAAGGGAAGGCACGAAATACCATGGTAATACCGCTGATAATACCTGGAAGGCTTAAGGGCAGCCAGATAAAGAACAGAGTCTGTAAAGTATTGGCGCCTAAGTCCTTTGCGGCATTGATGGTGTTGTCGTCAATTTTTGCAAGTACATTGTAGATAGGCAGTACCATGAATGGAAGGAAGTTGTATACCATTCAAGGACAATGGCTGCCGGGGTGTTGATCAGGTTCTGCTTTGGCAGGTGAAGCCATGCCAGGATACCGTTGATCACACCATTTCTTTCAAGTAATGTCTGCCATGCCATAGTGCGCAGCAGGAAGTTCATCCACATAGGAAGGATGAAGATAAATACAATAAAGCCGCTGGCAGAGCTGCCTCTTCCGCGAAGGATCATGGCAAGAGGATATGCCAGGACCAGACAGAGGACTGTACTGATAAGAGACAGTCCAAGGGACAGCCATAAGGCCTTCCAGTGATCCGGGCTCATGATGGCTGTGATGTTTGCCAGTGTCAGGTTACCGTTTTTAGTTGTAATGCCGTACCAGAAAATAAGTGCCAGCGGAATGATGGTAAAACCGATCATCCACATGAGATAAGGACCGGAGAGCAGTGCCCGTCCAATAGCCACGGATTTTTTTTATCATTATTCATTGACCCCCAGTGCCTCCTCATCTTCAGAAGCAGGCTTATTCATGATCTGAATGTCGAAAGGATCTACATGAAGTCCTACCTGCTGGCCAACTGGGAACATATCGGTGGAGTGTACCAGCCATTCAAAGCCGTTTGCGGTAGTTACTTCCATTTCATAATGAACGCCCTTAAAGATCAGGTGGGTGACAACACCCTGAAGTGTGCCTTCTTCCGGCTTTAACAGGTCAATATCCTCAGGGCGGATCACAACGTCTACAGGTTTGTTGTTTCCAAAGCCCTTGTCAACACAGGCGAATTTTGCTCCGAAGATCTCGACCAGTTCATCATGGATCATAAGGCCAGGTACAATGTTGCTCTCACCGATGAAGTCTGCAACAAAGGCATTTTCCGGTTCATTGTAGATCTGTTCTGGGGAACCCATCTGCTGGATATAGCCCTGGTTCATGACCACAATGGTATCAGACATGGTAAGTGCCTCTTCCTGGTCATGGGTGACATAGATGAAGGTGATGCCCAACTCATTCTTTAAGGCGGATCAGCTCATACTGCATGTCCTGGCGCAGCTTCAGATCCAAAGCGCCTAAAGGCTCATCAAGGAGCAGTACCCGAGGCTCATTTACAATGGCTCTTGCAATAGCGATACGCTGCTGCTGACCGCCGGAAAAGAGATAACATCCCTTTTTTCAAAACCGGACAGGTTTACCAGCTTTAAGGCATATTTGATCTTATCGTCAATGTAGCTCTTTGGCTTGTTTTTGATCTTTAAGCCGAAAGCAATGTTTTCCGCAATGGTCATATGTGGGAACAGGGCGTATTTCTGGAATACGGTGTTTAACTGGCGCTTATTCGGCGGCAATTTGGTGATGTCCTGACCGTCGAAGATAACATTTCCCTTATCCGGCGGGGTGAAACCACCGATAATACGCAAAGTGGTGGATTTTCCGCATCCGCTGGGACCCAGTAAGGTCACGAAGCTGTTTTCTTTTATAGAAAGGTTCAGGTCATCTAAGACCATTTCCCCGTCAAAGCTTTTTTGAAATATGCTGTAAATCAATCAATGACTGGCTCATGTGCGCAGTTCTCCTTTTTCGTAGGTGTGGTGATCCGTTCTCCCAAAGTTTCGGGAGGACATACTAAAAGCTTGGTGGTGAGCTGACCCAGATCAGGGTTGCCCCGTTTTTACTGGACAGGAAATGGGTTTTGTCAGCTGTATAATAAAAGGATTCCCCTTTTTGGCTTTATAAGTCTTATTTCCCAGATGGATAGACACAGCTCCCTGAAGGACGTAGCCAAATTCTTCTCCTTCATGAGGTGTGTCGGACAGGTAGAGCCACCGGCCTGTAAGGTCAGGTAAATGGGCTCTATGGTATTTTTCTGGGCATTGGGAATGATCCATTTGATCTCGTTTTTATATTCGGTGTCAACCTTGACAAAATAGTCCTGTTTTCCGAATACGATCTGTTCATCAGGAGCCTCGTTGAAAAACTCTCCGATACTGGTACCAAGGCACTGCAGGATGTCCATAAGGGTGGTGATAGAGGGGGATGTTAAGTTACGCTCCAGCTGGGAGATAAATCCCTTGGAAAGCTCTGAGCGGTCTGCCAGCTCTTCCTGCGTCAGTCCTTTTTAAAACACGCAGTTCTTTTCAGTTTGTTGCCGATATCCATGATATCCTCCTGTTTTACCTGTAAGTAACATTTCTTATACACAAAGTTTACAAATACTAACTGAATATAAAAATAAGCAAAAAGTTTAGTATTATTAAACAAAGTCGAGTTCCATTATACATTAAATGAGAATAGTGTCAATACCTTTTCTGAAACTTACAGGTTAACAAATAATTAAATGTATGGTATGATGAACGCATGGAAAAATAAGCGCGAACGGAACCGTCTGCAGCAGCAGACAACAGAGCACATTGGTGCGTGTCCGTGAGTGGAAAAAACACAGACAATATCTAGGGAGGTAAGCTGTATGAGCGGTAAGTATATGGCGTATGTGGGTTCCTATTCCTATACGGGAAAAGCAAAGGAATCACCGTATTTGATGTAGATGTAGAAAATGGAATGTTTAAAGAGCGCTGCGAGATCGAAGTGGACAATTCTTCTTATGTAATTGCATCCAGTGACGGAAAGACACTGTATTCCATTGCAGATGAAGGCGTTGTATCTTTCCGTATCCTTCCAAACGGAAGCCTGGCACGTTTAAACAGTGCCCCGATCCGTGGAATGAGAGGCTGCCACCTTTGTACCGATGAAGAGGATAAATATGTATTCGTTTCCGGTTATCACGATGGAAAGACTACGGTATTAAGTCTGAACCCGGACGGTTCTGTAGGAAAGATCGTAGACGGTGTATTTGACAGAGGATACGGCAGTGTGGCAGAGCGTAACTTCCGCCCGCATGTGACCTGCACCAGAAGAATGCCTGACAACCGCTTTGTACTCAGTGTAGATAATGGTATTGACCAGGTTAAAATCTACCGTTTTAATGATAAAGAACAGAGATTAGTCCAGGTAGACGCCATCCGCTGTGAGTTAGAGTCTGCGCCAAGACATTTCCGTTACAGCAAAGACGGAAAATTCATTTATCTGATGTATGAATTAAAGAAAGCAATTGATGTATACACCTACAAGACTGGAGACAGAGCACCTGTGATCGAAAAGATCCAGACCATTTCCACCACTTCTACCAAGAAGCCGGACAACCTGACTGCTGCCTGCGCCATGAGAATGTCTGTTGACCAGAAATACATATATTGCACCAATGCAGGAGAAAATACCATTAGTGTTTACAAGAGAGATGAGGAGACAGGCCTTCTGACCATGATATGCTGTCTGCCGATCAGCGGCGCATATCCAAAGGATGTAGCTGTATTTCCGGATGGAAGACATATTGCTTCTGTAAACCATGACAGCGGCACCATAAGTTTCCTTTTTTAAAGTAGATTATGAAAAAGGCCTTCTGGTTATGAGTGGAAGAAGTATTCCTGTAAATGAACCTAACTGCTGTGCCATTGTAAAAATAGGAGATTAATAACATGTCAGGTTCAGTATACGGAACGATTTTTAAGATAAGTACCTGGGGAGAGTCCCATGGGGCAGGCGTTGGCGTTGTAGTGGACGGCTGTCCAGCAGGACTTCCTTTAAATGAAGAAGATATCCAGAAATATTTAGACCGGAGAAAACCGGGACAGAGCAAATTTACCACAGCCAGAAGCGAAGGAGATAAGGCAGAGATCTTATCCGGTGTTTTTGAGGAAAAACAACAGGAACACCAATCTCTATTGTGATCCGCAACACAGACCAGCGCTCCCGTGATTACAGCAATATCATGGATGTATACCGTCCGGGCCATGCAGATTATACCTTTGATGAAAAGTATGGCTTTCGTGATTACCGGGGCGGCGGACGTTCTTCCGGAAGAGAGACCATTGGAAGAGTGGCAGCAGGTGCTGTAGCAGCAAAGCTCCTTGAAAGCCTTGGAATTACGGTTCAGGCATACACCAGTGCAGTGGGACCTGTAAAGATCGACCATTCTAAGATGGATCTGGAAGAAATTTCCAATAACCGCCTGTATATGCCGGATAAAAAAAAGCGGCAGCAGAGGCAGAGAGTTATCTGGAAGATATGATACAGAGGAAAGACTCCTGCGGCGGTGTGATCGAGTGTGTTGTAAACGGACTTCCTGCAGGCGTAGGAGAACCTGTTTTTGATAAGCTGGATGCTGCGCTGGGAAAAGCCATTATGTCCATCGGCGCTGTAAAAGGCTTTGAAATCGGAGATGGCTTTGAAGCAGCCGCCTCTTTAGGCTCTCAGGATAACGACTGCTTTATTATAGGAAAAGACGGAAGACCATGTAAAGTCACCAATCATTCCGGCGGCACCTTAGGGGGCATGAGTGATGGAAGTACGTTGGTGATGCGGGCGGCATTTAAGCCAACACCGTCTATTTCACAGATACAGAAAACAGTAGACCGCTATGGAAAAGAGCGGGAGATCGAGATCAAGGGCCGCCATGACCCGGTGATCGTTCCAAGAGCTGTGGTAGTAGTGGAAGCAATGGCTGCTCTTACAGTGGCAGATCTGCTTTTGATGTCCATGACATCCAGATTAGATAAAATAAAAAAGTTTTTTAAGAAAGAGGAGATTTAGTATTATGAAGATCGCAATGGGAAATGACCATACAGCCATTGAGCTGAAGAACATCATCAAGGAATTTGTTGAGAGCAAGGGATACGAAGTGATCGACCTTGGAACCAACAGCACAGAAAGCTGCGATTATCCGGTTTACGGTGAAAAAGTAGGACGCGCAGTTGCTTCCGGTGAAGCTGATCTGGGTATTGCTATCTGCGGTACCGGCGTAGGTATCTCTTTAGCAGCAAACAAGGTAAAAGGCATCCGCGCCTGCGTATGCAGCGAGCCATATACTGCAAAGCTTTCCAGAATGCACAACAACTCCAATGTCCTTGCATTTGGCGCAAGAGTGGTAGGCAGCGAGTTAGCTAAGATGATCACAGAAGCATGGCTGGATGCAAAGTTTGAAGGCGGACGTCATGAGCGCCGTGTTCAGATGTTAATGGATATTGAAAACAGATAAGTAACAGATCTGCGGATGTACGCAGTCTGTAAGGCAGTTTCAGGCGTTTCGGACCAATAGTTTCGAGCGCCTGAAATTATATGGACAGGTTGTATGGGGGAAAACAAGGAGGAAGGCAAAATGGGAGTACAGTTAGACGAAACAGAGAAACGTATTGTGGATCTGATCGAGGCAAACAGAGATGAGATCATAGCTTTTGCAAGAGATATGTATACACATGCGGAGCTTGGATACAAGGAATTTAAGACTGCGGAAAAATTTACCCGGTTGATGAAAAAGTTAAATCTCCCTGTAAAAGAGCATCTGGCAGTTACAGGCGTAAAGGCATATTTAAACGAAGAGAAAAAGGACAATGTAAGTCTGGCGCTGATCGGGGAATTAGACGCTCTTCGCATTCCGGAACATAAATACGCAAATCCGGAAACCCAGGCAGCCCACTGCTGCGGTCATCATGCCCAGATGGCAGGTGTGATCGGGGCGGCTTTCGCTCTTACAGATTCGAAAGTTAAGGAGACCTTAGACGGTCAGGTGGTATTTTTTGCTGTTCCTGCAGAGGAATATGGGGAGATCGAATTTAAAAACCAGCTGACAAAGAGGGAAAGATCCGCTATGGCGGTGGAAAATGCGAGTTGATCCGCATTGGCGCTTTTGATGATATTGACCTGGATATCGTACATCACACAGAAGATGAGGATATCTGCGTAGGTGCTACTTCTAATAACGGTTTTGTTTCCAAGGTCATCCGCTATAAAGGAGTGGCTGCCCATGCAGCCGGTGCGCCATATAAGGGAATTAATGCTTTAAATGCGGCTTCTCTTGGTCTTTCAGCCTTAGCCTATCAAAGAGAGACATTTAAGGATGAAGACCATGTAAGAGTCCATCCCATCATTACAAAAGGCGGTAATCTGGTCAATGTAGTCCCGGATGAGGTAGTAATCGAAACCCTGGTGCGTGCCTCAAATAAAGACGCCATTGCAGACGCAGCCTTTAAGACCGACCGTGCATTTAAGGCAGGTGCAGCTGCCATTGGAGCCACCTGCCAGATCACAACAGCCCCAGGGTATCTTCCAACTTTAAAAAACACCGGCAGATGAAGATGTACTTGCGGCAGCTAAGATCGCGGCAGCCACCAGCGAAAAGGAGTATACCGTAGTGGAGAAAGATATCACTCATCATTCTGGCGGTTCTACGGATGTAGGAGATGTACAGCACATCCAGCCTGTACTTACTTTTAATACAGGCGGAAAAGTAAATGGACTTCATACAGTAGACTTTGATATTGTAGATGAAGAACTGGCTTATATTGTCACTGCCAAGATCTTCGCCCTGTCTGCATACCGACTGCTTAGAAACGGGGCTGTAAAGGCAAAGGAGATCGTTAAGAATTATCATCCGGTATTTACAAAAGAAGAGTATATTCAGTATATGGACTCCTTTTTTAACTTATGAGGAACAGAAAACTGACGGAAAATGATGAAGCAATGAAACCTGCTTGACAGAATGACCTCCGTTCTTTATACTGAAAATTGTATTAGGCAGAAGCCTTGATCCACGTCTGTTAGGGAAAATTCCCTGACAGGCGTGTTTTTTTATGATGAAAGTCCCGAATATTGGACGGGTAAGAGAGGGGAAAACAAAATGGAAACAAATACAGAAAACTGGAAAGACCATTTACAAAAAAGGCGGCTCGCTGATGATTGTTATACTGGGAAATATACTGTATGCCCTGGCTGTAAAGCTGTTTTTAATGCCTGCGGGCCTGCTTACAGGGGGGACGACAGGTATCGGTCTGGCATTAAACAGGAGCTTTGGAATACCGGTAGCAACTTTTGTACTTATATTTAATGTAACCATGCTTCTCATCGGCTGGAAGGTCATGGGACGAAAATTTGCTCTGACAACCGTTGTAAAGTACCTTCGTATATCCGATTGCACTGGGATTTTTGAGAAAGTCTTTGGAGATCTGGTGCTTACCCAGGATCTGTTTTTATGTACCATCTTTTCCGGATTGGGAATTGGCGGTTCTTTAGGCATTGTAATCCGTGCAGGGGCTTCCACAGGAGGAATGGATATCCCGCCGCTGGTGTTGAACCATTACTTTAAAATTCCTGTTTCCGTTTCCATGTATGTGTTTGATTTCTGCATTTTACTGGCCCAGGCAGTGGGAAATCCACCGGAGAAAGTACTGTATGGCCTGATCCTGGTAATGACATATACACTGGTGTTAGATAAACTGATGCTTATGGGAACCACCCGTACAGAAGTAAGAGTCATCAGTGAACGTGCCCAGGAGATAAGGGAAGCTATTTTAGCGGAAATGGACCGCGGCGTTACCATGCTTTCCGGCGAGACCGGCTATTTAAAACAGGAGACCCAGATGATCTTCAGTGTAATCTCCAACAGGGAGGTTCCAAAGATCGAAAAGCTGATCCACACCATTGATCCGGAAAGCTTTATGGTAGTAAACCGTGTCAGCGAAGTAAGCGGCCGTGGATTTTCCATGAAAAAGCGGTACAGATAAATTTCACCGTTGACATTTTGCAGTCTGCTGTGTTATTTTAAGTTTAGATATCAGGGAGTAGTTCACACAGATTTTTCTGTGTTGTGCTGGTCGTCATCACGCGGCAGGATAATGAAGATACATTAGGCCTGCAGCCGGGCAGTACACATGTATATGGAGCGAGACTTTTATTGCATATTTTTGGTGCAATAAAAGTCCGCTCTTTTGTTTTTCTGGAACATTTCCGATCATACTAAAACAAAGGAGAGAACATTATGACAGAGAAAAATATGTGGAACCTGTCACCGCAGGAGGCGCTAAAAGCCTGTCAGGCATCAGAACAGGGACTGACTACAGAACAGGCAGAAAAAGATCCGTCTGGAAAAAGGGGAAAATGTACTCTTAGAGGAAAAAAAGAAAAGTGCTTTTCAGGTCTTTTTAGACCAGTTTAAGGATCTGATGGTAGTGATCCTGATCGGTGCAGCTATCATATCCATGTTTTCTGGAAATGAAGAAAGCACCATTGTTATTTTTGCAGTCCTTGTGATGAATGCGGTCCTTGGAACTGTGCAGCATATGAAGGCAGAAAAGTCCTTAGAGAGTTTAAAACAGCTGTCTGCGCCGGATGCCAAGGTTATAAGAGATGGCAGAAAGCAGGAAATACCGGCAAAAGATGTAGTTCCGGGGGATATCCTGGAATTAGAGGCTGGGGACATGGTGGCTGCAGACGGAAGGATCCTTCATAATTATTCCCTGCAGGTCAATGAAAGCTCCCTTACGGGAGAGTCTACTAATGTAGATAAGCAGGAGATGGCACTAAATGGAGAGGCAGCGCTGGCAGACCGCACCAATATGGTCTATTCCGGCAGCCTAGTAACTTACGGAAGAGCCACTGTTCTTGTTACAGCAACAGGTATGAATACGGAGATCGGTAAAATAGCAGGGCTGATGAACGGGGCAGAAGAACGGAAAACACCGTTACAGAAAAGCCTGGATCAGTTCAGTGGAAAACTGGCAGTCCTGATCATGGTAGTCTGTGCCCTGGTGTTTGCCCTTTGCATGTTCCGGAAAATGAGCCTTCTGGATGCACTGTTATTTGCAGTAGCCCTGGCAGTAGCAGCGATCCCGGAAGCACTGACTTCCATCGTTACCATTGTCCAGGCATGTGGAACCCAGAAAATGGCAAAAGAAAATGCCATTATCAAGAAATTAAAGGCAGTGGAAAGCTTAGGCTGTGTATCTGTGATCTGTTCTGACAAAACAGGAACACTGACCCAGAATAAGATGACGGTACAGCAGGTTTATGTAGATGGAAAGGTGATCGACGGGAAAGAGTTAGATCTTACAGACCAGACACAGCGTTATCTTCTTTATGATGCAGTACTGACTAATGATTCCAGCATTGTAGACGGCAAAGGAATTGGTGATCCGACAGAATACGCTCTTTTGGAGATGTTTCGTAAGATCCAGGTCCTTCCGGACAGCTATTTTGGAAAAATGGGAATGCATGAGGATGCGTTAAGAAAGGTAATGGACCGTATAGAAGAGGTCCTTTTGACTCTGACCGGAAACTGATGAGTACAAAATACCGGATCCACGGGGTGCCTACGATCCTTACAAAGGTGCGGTAGATGTTCTGTTAGACCGCTGCGTATCTGTGCGCTATGGTGATGGGATCCGTCCTATGACAGAGGAAGAAAAGAAAAGATCCGCCTGCAGAACCAGCACTTTTCAGAAAATGGTCTTCGTGTTCTGGCCTTTGCCTATAAGGAGTCCAATGAAATGCTTTGCGCCCAGGCAGAATGTGGTTATGTATTCCTGGGACTGATCTCCATGGTGGATCCTCCAAGACCGGAGTCTGTAAGGGCAGTGGCAGAGGCAAAGCAGGCAGGCATTAAGACAGTTATGATCACAGGCGACCATAAGGTAACGGCAACAGCCATTGCAAAGCAGATCGGCATTTTTGAGGAAGGGATCTGGCACTTACTGGTATGGAATTAGATGCCATGAGTGAAGAAGAACTGGATCAGAAGATTGATAAAATATCCGTTTACGCCAGAGTTTCACCGGAAAATAAGATCCGCATTGTAGAAGGCTGGCAGAGACGGGGAAATATCGTTTCCATGACAGGAGACGGTGTGAATGATGCCCCGGCACTGAAAAAAAAAGCAGATATTGGTGTTGCCATGGGAATTACGGGGACCGAGGTGTCCAAGGACGCTGCATCCATGATCCTGGCGGACGATAACTTTGCTACGATCATTAAAGCTGTGGCAAATGGAAGAAAATGTATACAGAAATATTAAAAATGCAGTGCTGTATCTTCTTTCCGGCAATACAGCTGCTATCTTTGCTGTATTATATACTTCCCTTTATGGCTTTACCGGTGCCTTTCGCTCCGGTGCAGTTGCTGTTTATCAACCTTCTGACTGACTCCCTTCCGGCCCTTGCCATTGGCATGGAACCGGCAGATGAAGGCCTTTTAAAAAGAAAAGCCGAGAGATCCGAAAGAAGGGCTGATGACAAAAGATTTCATGATCCAGATGGCAGCCCAGGGTGTGTTGATCGCAGCAGTAGTCATAACTGCTTTTTATCTGGGATTAAGAAGCAGCACAGCGATGGCATCTACCATGGCATTTTCCACTTTAACACTGGCAAGACTGTTCCACGGATTTAACTGCAGGGGAAAGAAATCCATTTTTAAACTGGGCTTTGGCACCAATCCTTACAGTCTTTACGCTTTCGGAGCAGGTGCTCTGCTTTTTAGGACTGGTGATTTTCATTCCTGGACTTCACCGTCTGTTCCAGGTACAGAGTATGCCGGTGGTATCTCTGCTCCAGGTGGCAGTTTTAGCGTTCATCCCGACTCTTATGATCCAGATGAAACGGCTGATCTGCAAAAAATGATGTGCAAAAACAATTGTAAATACAGAGCAGATCTATCGGAAATGTAAAAATTTGTAAAAAATACAAAAACAACTTGAAACCTACTGGAAAAATAGGTAATATAAAGGGCAGCTATTAAGTTAGCTGCTCTTTTATGTTGTCATGCATCTGGAAAAAGCTTCCAGCGGCAGGTTTTATAAGTTTTGTGCGAAATGAGCAAAAAGAAAGTGCTTACAAAAAATAAGTTGTGCAAAGTATAAAGAAACTTGTTGACATTGGGCCGGATAAGGACTACAATGGTTGTAATAATATTAAAGATAATATTAAAAAGAATATTATAGGAGGATTAATAAAATGACAAAGCGCGAAAGAGTAATTGCAGCAAGCGAAGGAAAGAAAGTAGATGCCATCCCGTCTTCATTCTCTGCACTTCCCAAAGAACCAGGCAGTAGGTGATGAGGCAGTAGCAGCTCATCTGAAATTCTTCAAAGAGACCGATACTGATATCGTAAAGGTTATGAATGAGCATCTGGTTCCTTACTATGGAATGATCCGCACACCAAAGGATTACTATGAACTGATCCCATCCTTCAGCAGAAACACCAACATCATCGAAGATCAGATCGAAATGACCAAGAAGATCATGGACGGAGTTGATAAGGACGCTTTCACCATGGGTACTTTACATGGTATGTGTGCTTCCGGTATCCATCCATTAGAGAAGATGGGTGAAGGCTACAACTACGATCAGGTTCGTCAGATGCAGGTAGACTTCCTCCGTTGGGATGAGAAAAGATGTTAGACTCTATGGAAAGAATTGCTGATGGTATGTGCATCCTGGCTGAAAGATACATCAAGGACGCAGGCGTTGACTCTGTATACTATGCAGGTTTAGGCGCAGAGACCAGATGGTACACTGATGAAGAATTCGCAAAATGGATCAAACCATTTGACTTAAAGATCATGAAGGCAATCAAAGATGCAGGCGGCTACTGCTTCTTACATATGTGCAAGAGCGGCCTGAACATGAAGAGATACGATGAAGATTACGCTGCACTGGCAGATGTTGTAAACTGGGGCGTATACGAAGCACCAATGACTCTGGCAGACGGCAAGAAGCAGTTCCCAGGGAAAGACCATCCTTGGCGGATTAGAGAACAGAAGCGGTGTTCTGGTAGATGGTGACGAGTACGACGTAAGAAGAGAAGTTATCAAGGTTGTTGAGAACTTCGGCAGAGAAGGATTTATCCTTGGCGCAGACTGCACACTGGCAACTGAGCAGGATCTTAAGCTGGTAAGAGCAGCAGTAGAGCAGGCAAGAAGCTTATAATTTACAGATCTTAAGAAAAGAGGGATGCAAATGCTCAGATATATAGGAAAAAGAATATTAATTGCAATACCTACTTTTTGGGGATCACGGTTTTAGTATATGTGCTTTCTTCAATGGCTCCTGGTACACCTCTGGAAATGATCTTCAATGATCCTAATGCCACAGCAGAACAGATGGCAGCGATGAAAGCAAAGCTGGGACTGGATCAGCCGGTCATGATACAGTATTTTAACTGGCTGGTACAGCTCCTGCATGGAAATATGGGTGCATCCTACCGAACAGGACACGCCGTTTGGGCAGATATCTCCGAGCGTATCGGACCGACACTGCTCCTTACCATGTCCTCTCTGGTGTTCTCCATCCTGATCGCAATTCCTCTGGGAATCATGTCCGCATACATGCCTTATACAGCCTGGGACTACATTTCCGCTGCGTTTTCCTTTATCGGGGAGCCATCCCAAACTTCTTTGCAGGACTGGTATTTGTATATCTCCTTTCTGTAGTATTGAAGATCTTCCCAAGTGGAGGTATGTACGATACATCAGGTGTCAGAACCCTTCCGATGCTGTTACATCACCTATTCCTTCCAATGCTGGTCCTTTCCATCCAGCAGGTAGGAAGTCTGATCCGTCAGACCCGAGGCGCTATGCTTGATGTACTTCAGGAAGATTACATCCGTACTGCAAGAGCAAAAGGCGCGTTAGAAGGCAGAGTGCTTTTTAAACATGCTCTTCAGAACGCATTTATCCCGATCATCACCCGTATTGGTATGATGATCCCATTCTTAGTAGGCGGCGCTGTTGTTACAGAACAGATCTTTGCATGGCCGGGACTTGGAAGCCTGATGGTACTTTCCATCAACTCCCGTGATTATCCGGTGATCATGGGTATCACTGTTTTCATTGCAGCAGCTGTACTGATCGGTAACATGATCGTAGATCTTGTTTATGGTCTCTTAGACCCGAAGATCCGTTATTCATAGGAGAGGAGTAGACGTAATGGCGAAAGAAAATAACAGAAGCTCCTATTTCGGGGACGTAGTCAAAAAAATTCCTGGCCCACAGACTGGCTATGATGGGCACTATCGTACTGATCCTGGAAGTACTGGCAGTTGTCTTCCTTCCATCGATCATGAAGTTAGATCCTTATTCCATGGACTATATGGCATTTGGAGGTGCTCCTTCAGCTGAACATCTGTTAGGCTGTGATGACGTAGGAAGAGACTTGTTTGCCAGACTTATCTTTGGTGGCCGTGTATCACTGATGGTTGGTATCTGTTCCGCACTGATCAGTTTGGCCATCGGTGTTCCGTTGGGACTGTTTGCCGGATATTTCAGAGGCGCAGTGGAAACCGTTATCATGAGATGTGCAGACATCTTCATGTCATTCCCTAACATGATCCTGATCCTGGTTTTAGCCAGCGTTTTAAGACAGTCCGTAACAACTGTTACATTAGTAATCGGATTTCTTGGCTGGACAGAGTTTGCCAGACTGATCTATGCAAGCGTATTGTCTGTCAGGGGAAAAGGATTACGTAGAATCAGCAAAAGCAATTGGTGCAAAGAACGGCACGATCTTACTTCGGTACGTTCTGCCAAACTCATTTGCACCGGTTATCATTTCCTTTACATTCAGAACCGCTCAGGCGATCATTACAGAGTCATCCTTAAGTTTCTTAGGACTTGGCGTACAGCCTCCGGAAGCTTCCTGGGAAACATTCTGTATTATGCACAGTCCATCAGTGTCCTGTCCACAAAGCTGTATATGTGGGTACCCGCCGGTGTTGTACTGGTCCTTACTGTATTGAGCATTAACTTCATTGGTGACGGCATCCGTGATGCTCTTGATACCAAGATGAAGATTTAACGCTATATAGTTTTATGCCCTCTCTGAGAGGACATCTTACGAAAAGGAGGAAAAACATGAAAAAAAGTAACCTTTTAAAGAAGGCTGTGTCAGTGTTATTAGTAGCATCTGCACTGGCAGGTTGCGGCAGCTCTGCATCACAAACATCTACCACAGCGGCTCCGGCAGCAGCTGGAACTGAAACAAGCGAAGCAGCTACAGAAGCTGCCAGCTCAGAAAGCTCAGCAGAACCTGGCACCATTACCATGGCAATGGTTTCTGCATGGGACTCCATTATCCCATTTGATACCACAAGTTCTTACTCAGATGCAGTTTTGGATCTGATCTATGACAAGCTGGTATACTTGAAACAGGATGGTACTTATGAGCCAAGACTGGCTGATAAGTGGAGCATGAGCGATGACAACAAGGTGCTGACTGTACATTTGAATGAAAATGCAAAATGGCAGGATGGCGAGCCTGTAACTGCAGATGACGTAGTATTCACCATGCAGGTTTACAACTCCCCAAGCGCAGCTGTTGTAAGACAGAACAACGTAAGCCCATTCGCAGGATTTAAAGAGGGCGATGACAGCCTTCAGGTAAAGGCAGTAGACGAGCATACAGTAGAAATGACCTGTGCAGAGCCTACCAATATGGATTTCCTCTTTTTTATCAAGTTCAGAGATATCTATATCCTTCCAAAGCATCTGTTAGGCGATACACCATATGCTGATATCAGAAACAACAGCTACTGGGAGAAACCAATCGGTTCCGGTCCATGTATCTATGAGAGCCAGATCAGCGGCGAGCGTATGGAATTCAAGGCAAACAAAGACTACTACTTAAAGACTCCTCAGTGGGATCGTTTCGTAGTAAAGTTGTTGCTACACCTAGCCTTCTGTCCGGTCTGATGAACGATGAGATCGACATCCTGGCTGGAAACGTTGCTTCCTTCAGTTATCTGACTGGGATATGGCACAGCAGCAGCAGAACCTGACCTGCGTATCTACAGAGTCTGTAGGATACCAGTACATGGCGATCAATACCGAAAAAGATTATCTGCCACCAAAGGTTAGACAGGCAATTGACATGGCCATCAACAGAGACGCGATCGTTTCCGGTCTGTTAAAGGGCGAAGGCGAGCCGGCATTTGGACCATTTGCAACAAGCCACAAGTACTATGATGATGTAGTAAACGTAGGATACAACCCAGAAAAGGCAAAAGAGCTGTTAGCAGAAGCTGGCTGGGATGGTTCCCACGAATTAGTATTCTCTGTACCTACAGGTAACAGCATCAGAGAGCAGGCTGCAGTTATCATCCAGCAGAACCTGCAGGAGATCGGCATCAAGACAAAGATCGAGTCTGCTGACTTCGCAACCCACTTAACCAAAGTAAGAGAAGGAAACTATGACCTTGGTCTGATCGGTTCCGGCGGTTCACCTGACCCATCTGAGTGTGTAATCAACTTCAAGCCAGATCACATCAACAACTTCTCTCATCTGTCTGACTGGACCATTTACAACACCGGTGCAGAAGGCGAGCATGCATTCAGCTTTGAAGACAGAAAAGTTAACTATGACAATTATCAGGAACTGCTGGTAGAGCAGGTACCATTCTGCTTCCTGTATTTCCAGAACAACCTGTTTGCTTACAACAACAGAATTGGTAATGTAAAAGACAACCAGGATTACTCTCAGTTAAACAGAGACGTATGGAACTGGACCATCGAAAAGTAATAAATTATAGGCATTGCCCGCCACCTTGTGTGGCGGTGCAGACCGAAGCAGAAGGCAAAAGCTGCTCCGGTCTGCAGCACCACAGAAGAGGGGTAATGCGTTCACAAAAGATTGAAAGAACGTGTAGCGAAATGGAGGATGAACATGGAACCTTTATTAGAAGTGAAGAATTTGAAAACCAGCTTTAAAATTGGCAAGAAGTGGGTTCCTGCCGTAGAACAGGTATGCTTTCATGTAGATCCGGGAGAGACACTGGGCATCGTAGGCGAATCTGGCTGCGGTAAGAGTGTAACTTCCATGTCGATCATGCGCCTTTTACCTAAGGCAACCACAAAAATAGAGGCAGATGAGATCATCCTGAACGGAAAGAACATTGCAAACTATTCAGATAAGGAAATGGCCCAGGTGAGAGGAACCGGTATCGGTATGATCTTCCAGGACTCCATGACTTCCTTAAACCCGGTAAAGACCATTGGAAAACAGCTAGATGAAGCATTTATCGTACATCACAGCTGTGATAAAAATGAAGCAAAAAACCGCAGTATTGAAATGCTGACAAAAGTAGGTATCCCTTCTCCTGAAAAGAGATATGGAGAATATCCACATCAGCTTTCCGGTGGTATGCGTCAGCGTGTGATGATCGCCATGGCGCTGGCACAAAATCCATCTCTTATCATTGCCGATGAGCCAACCACTGCACTGGATGTTACCATTCAGGCGCAGATCATGGAACTGATGAAGGAAATGAAGGAAAAAGACCGGAGTTTCCATTATGCTGATCACCCACGATATGGGTGTTGTAGCAGAGATGGCAGACAAGATCATGGTCATGTATGCAGGTATGGTCATTGAATATGCAACTGCAAGAGAGATCTTTAAAGATCCAAAACATCCTTATACAAAGGGACTTCTGGCATCTATTCCACGAAAAGACAAAGATATTGACCGGCTTTACACCATTGAGGGAACCGTACCTTCCCTTACTTCCATGCCAAAGGGATGTCGTTTCTGCGACCGCTGTACCTGTGCAATGGAAAAATGTCGGAATGAGCAGCCACCAATGTATCAGTTTGGTGAGAGAAGCGTCAGGTGCTTCCTGTATGAAGATAAAGGCGGTGTAAGCGATGAAAGATAATGTGATCCTGGAAGTAAAAATGTAGAGAAATTTTTTATGGAAATAAAAAACTGTTTCAGAAAGACAGACCGGTTGTAAAGGCTGTCAATGATGTTTCTTTACCATTAATGAAGGTGAAACATTCGGTATCGTAGGTGAGTCCGGATGTGGAAAATCCACTCTGGGAAGAACGGTCATCCGCCTTTTAAATCCAACCAGCGGACAGGTCCTTTATAAGGGAACGGATCTGGCAACTCTTTCCGGTGAAGAGATGCGTAAGCTGCGCCAGGAGATCAGATCATTTTCCAGGATCCTTATGCATCCTTAAACCCAAGAATGACAGTCAGAGAGCTGATCCAGGCTCCTCTTGATGTATATTCTCATGAGTCAGAAGCAGAAAAACTGGCAAAAAGTAAAGAATATCATGGCGAAAGTAGGTCTTCGTGAAGAATACATGAGTAAATATCCTCATGAGTTCTCCGGTGGACAGAGACAGAGAATTGTTATTGCAAGAGCGCTGATCTTAGAGCCGAAGTTCATTTTCTGTGATGAGCCGGTATCTGCTCTGGACGTATCTGTCCGTGCACAGGTATTAAACCTGATGAAGGACCTTCAGAAAGAATTTAACTTAACTTATATGTTCATTTCCCATGACTTAAGTGTGGTACGTTTCTTATGTGACCGCATTGGAGTTATGTATTTAGGACGTATGGTTGAAATCGCAGACAGACAGGAATTATATGACAACCCGATGCATCCATACACAAAGGCACTGCTTTCTGCCATTCCGGTACCGGATGTAGATGTAAAGCATGAGCCAATGCTGTTAGAGGGAGATATCCCAAGCCCGTACAACCCGCCAAAGGGCTGTCTGTTCCACACAAGATGTAAATTTGCAATGGAATGCTGCAAGACCGAAGTGCCGCAGATGCGCCAGATCGGAGAAAATCACTGTGTAGCGTGCCATTTATATGATGATGTAAAATAAAAAACAAGCGCCGCTATAAGCGGCAATTGTTTTTGATACCAAATTTATATAAAAAGAAAGGGAAAAGCAATGGAAAAAGAATGGATTGAAAAACACATTGATGATATGGTTCAGGATATATGCAAATTATCAGAGATCCCAAGTGTAAGCGTAAAACAGAAGATCCGGATATGCCTTTTGGACAGGCATGCTTAGATGCCCTTCATGCAGCTCTGGATTTAGGAAGATCCATGGGATTTGAAACATTTAACCATGAAAATTACTGCGGAACTCTTCTCTGGAAAGGGGAAAGTGATACAGAGATCGGTTTCTTTGGCCATGCAGATGTAGTAACTGCTGGAAATGGCTGGACATGCTGCGAACCATTTAAGCCAGTTGTAAAAGACGGCCTTCTCATCGGAAGAGGCGTAAGCGATAATAAGGGTTCCTTTATGACTGCCCTTTATGCTTTAAAATATCTGAAAGAACAGGGCTATAAGCCAAAACACAGCTTCCGCTTTTTCTTTGGATGTGACGAGGAAAAGGGAATGGCCGATGTGCAGTATTATGCGAAGAATTATAAAGAGCCGGCATTTTCTGTTGTTCCGGACGTTATGTTCCCTGTATGCAACGGTGAGAAAGGAATTCTGGAATTTGATGCTACCCGTCCGGTAAAGAGCAGCAAGCTGGTAAGTTTTGAGTCTGGTATCATGTCCAACCAGGTTCCTGCAGAAGCAGTTGCAGTTCTTACTTTAACAGAAGAAGAGATTTCAAAAGTAAAAGAGGTTGTAGAAGCAGTTGGCGGCACCTGTGAAAAGCAGGCTGACGGCAGTGTGAAGGTATATGTACATGGTATTCCTGCTCATGCAGCTTTCCCGGAAGGTTCTGAAAGCGCAGAAGTAAAAATGGCGGGACTGCTGAAAAAATCAGGCGTGTTAGATGAAGATGCAGCAAACTTGATGGATGCCATCTGTGAGATGTTTGGTGATTACTATGGAGCAGGACTGAACATTCCTTTTGAAGATGAAGGTTCCGGCAAGCTGACTCATGTAGGCGGTATGTGCAAGCTGGAAAATGGTGTTTTCTGGCAGGATGTAAATACCCGTTATAATGTAACAGCTGTTTATGAAGTACTGATGGAAAACATCACGAAAACTTTAAAGGCACATGGCTTTGAACTGACAGAAGCACATGACTCCGCACCATGCTTTACAGATCCTAAATCCAAGGAAGTACAGGCATTAATGGAAGTATGCAACCGCAATCTGGAAATGGAATTAGAGCCATATGTAATGGGCGGCGGTACTTATTCCAGAAAGTTAAAACATGCAGTTGGATTTGGACCTGGTATTCCTGGAAAAGCAAAACGCTTTGGTACAGAAAGAGGCGGTGCTCACCAGGCAGATGAATATATTGAGATCGAACATTTAAAGAAGGCTTTTGTGATCTACGTAGAAGCGATCCAGAAACTGGATGAAGTGGTTGATTAAAAACTTGACAAAATCGGTTTTAAGTAGAAAATAGCATATTGGGTGCGAAAGCACTACTAAATATGTAGCTTAGGGGAATGTATGCAAAAAGAAACCTTAAAAGAGAGAGTATACCGGGGGATTTACGAAGCTGTGACAAACGGCGAATATAGACCGAATGATATTCTTACTGAAAATCAAATGATTGAAAAATTTGGTGTGAGCAAGTCTCCTGTTCGTGAAGCACTGGTAGAACTCTGTAAAGATGGAGTTTTGATCAACATTCCGCGTATGGGCTATCAGGTGCGGGCAGTTACGCTGAAAGAGATCATGGATATTCTGGAATTCAGAGTTGATGTGGAAGTAGGAGGCCTTCGCAAAAGCTTTCCTGTTTTAACCCGGGAAAATATAAATATGCTTCGGATGATCGCAGAAAAGCATAATGCAGATGAGGACCGGATCGTATCAAACAACTGGCAGAGAAATTATGAGTTTCACACCTATCTGTATTCATTAAACAACAATGTTTACGGCCATCAGGCATTACAGCAGATGATCCACCAGTGTTCGTTATATCTCACAGTATTTCCTGTCTGCGTGGCAGAGAAAAAATGAGTCTAATGGACGTTATCACATGGCCGTTGTTGATGCTCTGGAAAAACAGAACATTGAAGAGGCCTGTGTGTATCTGGAAAAAGATATACTGGCAGTGAAGGAAGAGATCCTGGCACTGCATTCTATGAACATTTAATTGAATATCATTTATGTACATATAAAAAGAACCGGTTCGTTGTGAGCCGGTTCTTTTTTCTTTAAGAATTCAAATGCATTGCAAAATCAGATTAGCCAAAGTATCTCTTTAACAGACCTGCGAATGCTCTTCCGTGGCTTCGTCTTTTGCCATCTCATGAACAGTGTCATGGATCGCATCCAGGTTAGCTGCTTTTGCTCTCTTAGCCAGGTCAAACTTACCAGCAGTAGCACCGTTCTCAGCAGCAACTCTCATTTCCAGGTTCTTCTTGGTAGAAGGGGTAACAACTTCGCCTAACAGTTCAGCGAATTTTGCTGCATGTTCAGCTTCTTCGTAAGCAGCTTTTTCCCAGTACAGACCGATTTCCGGATATCCTTCTCTGTGAGCTACACGAGCCATAGCCAGATACATACCGACTTCTGAACATTCGCCTTCAAAGTTTGCTCTTAAATCAGCCATAATATCTTCTGGGGAACCCTGTGCAACACCTACTTCGTGCTCGCATGCCCAGCTGGTTTCGTCAGCAGCCTGCTCTTTGAACTTGGAAGCCGGTACGCCACACTGTGGACATTTTTCAGGTGGATTTTCTCCTTCATAAACATAACCGCATACTGTACAAACCCATTTCTTCATAATGATATTCTCCTTTTCGTTTTTTTGATTTAATGTGATCGGAAACTTTAGTTCCTGTTTCGTTTGATCTCTTGTAATCAATAATAGTAATGATTACTGATATTAATATAATGCATTTTGTCTTGTTTGTCAAGAGAAATTTTCATTTACTTTTTAAATTTCTCTTTTTTACTGCTTTTAGCTGCTTTTCTTAAGAGTATTCTCTGTCTCTTCTTTTTCCATGCATGAGTAGCATCTTCCATAGAATAAAATGGAATGACTGTCGATCTTTCCAGGGGCAGCAGCCTGAACGGAAGTGTTCAGATCAGCCATTTCGTCCAGTTCCATATCATAGACCTGTCCGCAGTCTCTGCATACAAAGTGGTAATGTGGCGCCACGTTTCCGTCGTAATGGTCGGGCCGTTTCCACAGGTCAGTTTCAGGATCTCACCCGTCTCCACCAGCAGGTTCAGATTTCGATATACAGTTCCAAGACTGATATTTGGAAATTCTTCCCGGATACTGGCGTATAGGGCGTCTGCCGTCGGATGATCGTGTCTGCTCATCAGGTTGGCTTTGATGGATCCTCTCTGACGGCTATACTTTAATGTTTTCATAGGCGTCTCCCTTGTTGATGAAATTTAATAATGATAATGATTACTGTTTTAATATAGCAAAAAAGAAAACGAAAGTCAAGGGTGATCTTCGTTTTCTTTTTTGCTCCCAGGTCATCAGATTGCATCTGCATTTGACGGAAGTCCTGCGGCAGAAGGGATATGCTCCAGTGCAATGCGGATAAATTCGTGGGTGGCACGGGACATATAGTGGCCTTTGTGATAGCCGATAGCAAAGGGTGCCGTGGGCTCTGGAATAATTCAAGGAAAACAGGTTCAGTCCTGCCTGTCCCATAAGGGAGTCTTTATATGCGTTTAAATTCTGTCTGGTGGACATGAACATACGGGGGTAGAAGGTAATCCCCATTCCCTGGGCACTGAGGGCCAGAACCGTCTCAATATTTTCTGTTTCCAGAACAATATGGGGAGAGATCTGGGTATCTTCAAAGATCTCATCTGCAATGGTACGTACCCGGTTTCCCTTTTTTAACAGAACAAAAGGGCAGTTTTCCAAAAGGCGCACATCTGCAGACTGGTAAAGACTTTTCTTGATCTCCTCAAAACGGTCGGGATAGGCTTTTCGGATCACTTCGTCCGGGACAACTAAAAGGATCTCTTCCTGGCATATGGGTACAGTAGCCACATTTTCTGCTGTAAAGGGAAGCAGGTCGATCATCAGGTCGATGTTTCCGTGAAGCAGGTCATTTGCCAGCTCACTGGAATTTCCTTCTGCCAGGTGCAGTTCGATCCCCGGGAATTCCCCTCTGATACGTAGGAAGGATCTCCGGAAGGATAAAGCGGCCTCTGGTGTGGGAACCGCCAATGGAAAGCTGTCCTGTGGAAAAGTCCTTGATATCTGAAATTTCCTTATATGTTTCATCTCTCAGGTCCAGCAGTTCCCTTGCCCTTGTTTTTAACGCCTGTCCTGCATAGGTCAGTGTCAATGGAGAGGTGCGGTTGAACAAAACAACGTCAAATTCTTTTTCCAGGTTGGAAATGTGGTTGCTGAGTGACTGCTGTGAAATATAAAGCCGTTTGGCAGCGCGGGTGAAGTTTAATTCCTCCGCAGCCACCAGAAAATATTCCAGGTTCAGAAAGTTGATCATAGGGCAGTGTTCCTTTCTGCGGAAGCGCGGAAAGCTTCGTTTTCAGAAAGCAGTTGTTTTAATTTAGGGATAAAAGCAGCCGCCTTTTCTAAAGAAGTATTAACGATCAGTTCTTCCGGAAAGTGCATTTCTTCTAAAAATGCATGTGCCAGACTGTGATTTCCTACGTCTGCCTCGCAGTGGGCATCACTGTCAATGATGATAGAGGTGCCGTAGCGGATACATGCAGCTAAAAGTTCTTTATAATTGTCCTTTGCACCTTTTCGGGCGCCTAAAGGATTTAAGGAAGTATTATTTACTTCCAGTAATTTGTGGTTTCTGGCAGCTGCTTTAGCCACTTCGGTCCAGTCAGCAGGCAGCCGGGAGTCATCTGGGTGTCCGATAATGTTTACATAAGGATTTTCCAGTACATTCAGATAGGCTCTTGTGTAGTCGGCAACAGAACCATTGTTGTCGATGCATGGGGTATGCAGGCTGGCAACTGCATAGTCGATCTTTTTTAAATAGTATTCATCCAAATCCACATGTCCCTCAAAGTCCAGAATGTTCAGTTCCGCGCCCATAAGTACCGGGACACCACGGATCACCCTTGGAAGGACTTTAAAGTTAGTAAAATAAAATTCATGGCAGGTACCGGGCATAGACGGAGCATGTTCTGAACAGCCGTAAACAGCCAGTCCCTTATCAGCAGCAGCCTGTGCCATTTCATATAAAGTATTGTAAGCGTGACCGCTGGCAATGGTATGTGTGTGAAGGTCTAAAATATCTTTCATGGATGTAAAATACCTCTTAAATTATAATGTTGGGGTCAAAAGGTATTTTGACCCCTCTGATACCGAATTGCTACGTGCTTTGCACTCTCGCAATTCTAAAACATTCGTAATTCGCTCATTTTTCTTCAAAAAATGGCTGCTTACTCATGTTTTTGGCGGGTCCCAAGTTCAAAATCCTCCTGCAAGCAAGCTTGCGTCGGATTTTAGATCTTTTGACCCTGGTATCAAATTATGAAATTATATACTAGAGCAAGTATAGCATAGCAAATTAAGGGAGAAAAGAGCGAAAAAAAGAAAAAACTGGCGCAATTTTCCCAAGAAAACTATGGAAATGTGTAACTATGGTTAGGTTATAATGTAATGAGTGAAGGGAAAAACAAGCGGCTGCGAAGCAGACATTTGTTGCCTAGCATATCGAGGAGGCGCCAGTGACGCGTCCGATGATTTTCACGAACCATTAACGAATGAACCGTCTGCGTCAGCAGACAGTGGAGCGCGTCAGCGCGGGGGTCATGAGTTTACGCTAGAAAATAGAACAGCGGAGGAAAGAACAATGAACGAAGAAATGAACAAACAGCAGGAAGCAGAAGTAAAAGCAGAAGCACCAGTAGAGACCATGGAAGACTATGCTGCAGAACTGGAAGCATCTTATAAAGCATTTGACGAGAGACATTTTGAACTTCCGGAAACGGATGATGCAGAAGGCGAAAAGTGGGCTGAGTTTGCACAGATGATGGCAGACCGCACTGTATTAAATGTAAAGATCGCTGAAGCAGTAAAAGGCGGCGTAGTTGCTTTTTTGTAAATGAAGTAAGAGCATTTATCCCGGCTTCCCAGCTGTCTACAGAATATGTTGAAAAGCTGGAAGACTGGCAGGGAAAACATGTGGATGCAGTGATCATCACGGTTGATCCGGAAAAAAGAAGAGATTAGTTCTTTCCGGCCGTGAAGTAGAAAAAAAGAAAAGAAGGCAGCACAGCGTAAAGAGCGTCTGGCTCAGTTTAAGGCTGGTGATGTAGTAGAAGGAACTGTAGATAATATTAAGGACTACGGCGCATTTGTAAAGCTGGCAGACGGTATTGACGGACTGTTACACATTTCCCAGATCAGCACCCAGCGCATTAAACATCCAGGTGCAGTCTTAAAAGAAGGACAGACTGTAAAAGTTAAGATCCTTTCTATTGCAGACGGAAAGATCAGCCTGAGCATGAAGGCACTGATCGAACAGGAAACTGAGGAAGAAGAACACGAAACATTTGATTATAAAGAAACAGCACCTGCAACAACAGGACTGGGAGAGCTGTTAAAGGGACTGAAGCTGTAGAAAGGGGCCGGGATGTCAGTAATCCCCAAAACAAAAGATCAGGTAGATCAGTGGCGGTCCGTGATGTTTCTGTATGACTCGGCTTTAAAGAAGCTGAATACAAAGATCGAGATACTGAACAACGAATTTGTCAACCGCTATGACCATAACCCGATCGAACATATTAAATCCAGGCTGAAAACAGCAGACAGTATTGTAAAGAAGCTGAAAAAGACGGTTATGAAGTGACCATTGAAAATATGATGGATCATTTAAGCGATATTGCAGGGATCCGTATCATCTGCTCCTTTACATCTGATATTTACCAGATCGCAGATATGATCGCAGCCCAGGGAGATATTACCGTACTTCATGTAAAAGACTATATACAAAATCCAAAGCCCAACGGATACAAAAAGTTACCATATGGTAGTTACAGTTCCTGTATATCTTGCTGACGGACCTGTACAGACCAAGGTGGAGATCCAGATCCGTTCCGTAGCAATGGATTTCTGGGCCAGCTTGGAGCATAAGATCGCCTATAAGTTTGAGGGCAATGCGCCGGAAGGACTGCTGCGGGAATTAAAAGAATGTGCAGATGTGGTAGATATGCTGGATAAAAAGATGTTTTCTTTAAATGAGGCAATTACAGCCTATGCAAAAGAACATCCGGAAACAGACCCAAATCGGGAATAAATATGAAATTATTTTTAAAATTAACAGATAATGTGATCAAACAGAACCTGCGCCAGCTGGTATTATTTACTTTCTTATACCGGCTGGTTGCAGGTATATTCTATGTTAAGACGGTAAATGGTATTTTTTAAGGTTCTCACTGCATATGGCAGGGTACAGTTACCTTACCATAGGCAATCTGAGGGACTTTCTGCTGCATCCATTTACTATTCCTTTTGTGATCTTTATCCTTCTTCTTGGAATGATCTTTCTTCTTATTGAAACAGGGGCAATGGTAACAGCGTATCATTCTTCTATTTATTTAAGAAAGATCAGTGCAGTATCCATTTTCCTGGGAGGACTTTCCAAGGCAAAGAATGAACTTTGCAGAAAAAACGGGAAACTTCTGTTAGCGGCTCTGGGAAATTATATCCTGATGAACTGTTATTTTCTGGTACGGATCCTGACCCGTATGAAGCCGGTAAACTTTGTTTTATATGAGATCTTACACGCAGCAGGGACCAGAATGGCTCTGGTAGTGGGATGCGTTCTTCTGACTGTATTTTCTGTCCCGGCTATGATGGTGTTTTTCGCCTGTATGCTGGAACAGAAAAATTTCAGGAACGGAGTCAGAGAAAGCCGGGAGATCTTAAAGGGAAAATGGCCCAGGGCGGTCTTACTGCTGGTAGTATTAAACCTGTTTCTGATCCTGGGGCTGGTCCTTCTTTATGGGGCAGTTATGGTGATCGCCGCCATACTGGTAACTCTTTTTGCAAAGGCTTACACAGCTACCGCAGTTATGGCAACGGTCAGTTACCGGATCGAATGGATGATCCTGTTTTTAGGCTCTGTGATGGCAGTTGTGACGGATTTTGGAGCCATGACAGTTTTGTATCATCAGTTTGGTTTCACAGTTCCAGTTCCTGCAAAGGAATATGATTTTCAAAAACAGGGAAGGCTATTCCAGAAAGCGCTGGTTTTTGACGTTAACAGCTGTATTTTCAGGAATTGCCGCTTTCATGGTTTTTGATATGGTGTATAATGGAAATTCGCCGGATCAGGCGATCTTGTCCCAGGTGGAGATCACAGCCCACAGGGGAAGCTCAAACACGCACCGGAAAATACCATGGCAGCCATTGAAGAAGCAATCGGTGAAATGGCAGATTACAGCGAGATCGATGTGCAGCTGTCTAAAGACGGCGTGCCGGTGGTCTGTCATGATCTGAACCTGTCCCGTGTGGCAGGTGTAGATGTGTCTCTTAAAAACCTTACCTTTGATGAGTTAGAGCAGTTAGATGTGGGAAGCCATTTCAGTTCCCGGTTTGAAGGAGAGAAGATCCCTTCTTTAGAAGAAGTCTTAGAAGCCTGCAAAGGTCGTATCCGCTTAAATATCGAATTAAAAAGCATAGGCACCAAAAGCCCGCTTCCTGAGGTAGTAACAGAAATGATAAAAGAAATGGGAATGGAAGATCAGTGTGTGATCACCTCTGTTTCCCTGGATTATCTGAAACGGGTGAAGGAAGCAGAGCCGGAGTTAAAAACAGGTTATATCCTGGCAGCAGCCTATGGTTCTTATTATAAAAATGAATTTGTGGATTTTATCAGCATCCGGTCCAGCCTTGTGACAAAGAAGCAGATCCAGGCGGCTCATGAATATGGTAAAGCGATCCACGTATGGACGGTAAACAGCCGCTCTGAAATTGAACAGATGGCCCTGATGGGCGTAGACAATATTATCACCGATTATCCTACAAGGGCAAAGAAGTGCTGTACCAGCCGGATGTAGCGAAAAATTTACTGACATATATCAGGCAGGTGATGAAATAGGAGGAAGATACAGTGAGAGCAGTACTGCAGAGAGTGACTAGAGCAAGTGTCACAGTAGATGGAGAAGTTTTGGGAAAAATTGGAAAAGGATTTATGATCCTTTTAGGAGTAGAAAATTCAGATACAGAAGAGATCACCGACAAAATGGCAGACAAGATCTGTAAGCTGCGTATTTTGAAGATGAAAATGGAAAGACCAATTTAAGTCTGGCAGACGTAGGAGGAGAACTGTTGGTCATCAGCCAGTTTACCTTATATGCGGACTGCAAAAAGGGCAACCGCCCAAGTTTCGTAAAAGCCGGCGCTCCGGATATGGCAGAGCACTTATATGAACATTTTATGGAGCGGTGCAGAAATTACGTGGATGTAGTGGAAAAAAGGACAGTTTGGCGCAGATATGAAAGTAGAACTGTTAAATGACGGCCCGTTTACACTGATGTTGGAAAGTGAACAGCTTTTTAAATAGAAAAAGCGGACAGCAGAAAGGACAGCCATGGAACTGGTATTGTATTACAGTACGGGAGATGCCCGTATGAAGAAACAGGAAATGATGATGAAAAGCGTTCTGGTGCGCATGGGGGTGAAGATCCGTAATGTAGCCCCGGATCAGGTACTGGAAAGTGTGGGATATCTGGCAGGTGTGCCCGGATTTGAAAAGCGGGAAGTATCAGAAACGCTGGAAACAGAAGAAAAACTGCCTGAGATCACAGAACCGATGCTGGTGATGCGTGACTTTACAGGCCGCAGGATCGACACCCTTCTTTTAAACCTGAGAAAGGCAAAGGTGCCGAAGATCAATTTAAAAGCCATTGTTACAGAGCAGAATGCAGGCTGGAGCTTTTATCATCTCTATGAGGAAATTGGGGAAGAGCACAGGCTGATGAATGGAGGCGCACAGTAATGGAAAATCCCACCAGGCAGAGGCAATTAGAAGAACTGGACCAGGTGGAGTTATGTACCCGCATTTTATATCAGGCCAGAAATGAGCTGTATGTAAATATGCATTTCCTGGATGTGTCTTTAAGCAGTCTTGGATTTGAAGCAGACTGGAACAGAAATGGAATGGCCTGCGACGGTGCGGTGATCTATTATGGTCCCGGATTTCTTTTAGGTCTTTACAAAAAGGGCAGGGCAGTGGTAAACCGTTATTATCTGCACACTTTGTTTCATTGTCTGTTCTGTCATCTGTATACAAGAAAGGGCAGAGAGAAAAAAATGTGGGATCTGGCCTGTGATATTGCCATGGAGTCTGTGTTGGACGGTATGTATGAAAAATGTATCCATGTTCTCCAGAGTCCTTTGCGCAGAGAAATGTATCTTCGTCTGCGCCGCTTTCTTACGGGAAATAAGAATACCGGCGCTTCCAATGAGGAAGAGCGGAAGGTAGTTCTTACAGCAGAGCGGGTATATCATGCATTAATGGAGATGGAACTTCCCAAACGGCGTATGGAGCAGTTGGAAGCAGAGTTTCATGTAGATGACCATGATCTCTGGGAGCAGGAACCGGATCCGTCAGCAGCTATGACCCGGCAGAACCAGTGGAACGATAACAGGGAGCGGATGCAGACCCAGATGGAGACTATGGGGGCTGAGGAAGAGTCAGAAAATGAACAGAGCTTATTAGACTCCATTCAGGTGGAAAATGAAGAACGGTATGATTACCGGCAGTTTTTAAAGAAATTTGCTGTTTTAAGGGAAGAAATGCAGACAGATCCAGACTCCTTTGACCAGGCATTTTACACCTACGGTCTTTCGCTGTATGGAAATATGCCCCTGATCGAGCCTTTGGAGACCAGGGAAGTGCAGAGGATCCAGCAGTTTGTCATTGTCATTGACACCAGTATGTCCTGTTCCGGGGAACTGGCACAGCGGTTTTTAGAGGAAACCTATGATGTACTTTCCCAGTCAGAAACCTATTTCCGGAAGGTACAGATCCATGTGATCCAGTGTGATGATAAGGTGCAGTCAGATGTGATCCTTACCTGTGCTGATGATCTGAAAGCCTATATGGAGCATTTTCAGATCAAAGGATACGGGGAACGGATTTCAGACCGGCTTTTGAGTATGTCAATACTCTGAAGGTTACAGGACAGTTAAATGGATTAAAGGGGCTTATTTATTTTACAGACGGAAAAGGCATTTATCCGGTGGCAGCGCCCACTTATGATGTGGCCTTTGTGTTTATTAAGGAGAGGTTTTCAGAAGAAGATTTTCCCGCCTGGGCCATGCGGGTGGTGTTGGATGAAGAAACGTTTAATGAGCGCAGGCAGTAGAGTGCGTCAGCACGGGGTTCGTGAGTATAAAGAAAGGAACAGATCCAGTGAATATCAAACGAGCAAAAGAAGAAATAAAAGATACCATTGCGGCCTATCTTTTAAAAGATGAATTTGGAGAATATAAGATCCCGGCGATCCGCCAGAGACCGGTACTGCTCATCGGCCCTCCAGGAGTAGGAAAGACCCAGATCATGGAGCAGATCGCCAGGGAGTGTGAGATCGGACTGGTGGCTTATACCATTACCCATCATACACGGCAAAGTGCAGTAGGTCTTCCCTTTATCGAGCATAAAATATATGGTGGAAAAGAGTATTCTGTTACAGAATATACCATGAGCGAGATCATTGCTTCTGTGTATGACCGCATCCGGGAGACCGGCTTAAAAGAAGGAATTCTTTTTATTGATGAGATCAACTGTGTGTCGGAGACACTGGCGCCTACCATGCTCCAGTTTTTACAGTGTAAGACCTTTGGAAGCCATAAGGTTCCTGGAAGGCTGGATCATTGTAGCAGCGGGAAACCCGCCGGAATACAACAAATCCGTCCGGGAATTTGATGTGGTCACATTGGACCGTATTAAAAAGATCATTATTGAGCCGGACTTAAATGTGTGGAAAGAATACGCCTATGCACAGAATATCCACCCGGCTATTATGTCCTATCTGAACATCCGTCCCCAGTATTTCTGTACTGTAGAGACTACGGTAGACGGCAAGCGTTTTGCCACTCCAAGAGGCTGGGAAGATCTATCCCAGCTGATCCAGGTATATGAGACACTGGGAAAGAAGACAGACCGGGATGTAGTAGGGCAGTATTTACAGCATCCCAAGATTGCAAAAGGATTTTGCAAATTATCTGGAACTTTATTATAAATATCAGGATCAGTACCAGGTGGAAGAGATCCTTTCAGGCACTATCCGGGAAGAAGTCTGCGACAAGCTGCAGAAGGCACCTTTTGATGAACGTATGGCAGTAACAGGTCTTCTTCTTGCAAAGCTGACAGACGGCTTTAAGGAGTTAAAGCGAATGAATGAGACTATGACTCTTTTAATGGCCCAGTTAAAGCAGTTTAAGAAGGAACTGGATGGTGCTGATGTTCATGCCCTGGCGCCTGCTATGATCCTGGAAAGCATTGGCGCTGAGTTAGAAAGCATCCGCATCCACAAGAAAGAAAGTGGGCTTTCAGACCGCAGGCAGGATCACATTTACCGGAAAGTAAAAAGAACTCTTAGAACAGTATGTACAGCAGATGAAGGCCCGGTCCTTACAGGAAAAGGAGGACAGCTGGAACTGGCTGCGGCAGCAGTTTATGGAGAAAAAGCGCTGCCTATGAGGATAAAAAGACGGTCTGCGGGGAACGGCTGGAACATGCCTTTGATTTTATGGAGGCAGCCTTTGCAAATGGCCAGGAACTGGTGATCTTTGTAACCGGTTTAAATACAGGGGAAGCCAGTGTGGAATTTTTAAAGGAATACAACTGTGAACGCTACTATCGTTACAACAAAGAACTCCTGTTTGATAACCAGGAAAATGAAATGAAAGAAGTGCTGGGAAAATGATGATGCAAAAAGAGAAAACAGTGGGGAAAGCAAAAACTGTGGGGACTCTTTTTTTTCCGGAAATGATCTGAAAAAGCTGATCTTTCCGTTGATCATTGAACAGATACTGGCGGTTTCCGTTGGTATGGTAGACACTATGATGGTATCCAGCGGAGGAGAAGCTGCTACCTCCGGTGTTTCTTTAGTAGACATTATCAATGTGCTTATTATCAATATTTTTGCTGCTGTGGCAACCGGCGGCGCAGTAGTTGCTTCCCAGTATCTGGGACAGAAGCGAAAAGATAGGGCCTGCCAGTCAGCAGACCAGCTGATCCTTGTAACAGGTGTGGTTGCTCTGGTGATCATGACTTTAAGCATCCTGTTTCGCTGGCAGCTTTTAAACCTTATTTATAAGGGCGTTACAGCAGAGGTAATGAAAAATGCAGTGATCTATCTGACCATCTCTGCCATTTCCTATCCCTTCCTGGCTGTGTATAATTCCTGTGCGGCCCTGTTCCGCTCCATGGGAAACTCCAAGATATCCATGCAGGCATCCATTATTATGAATGTGATCAATGTGATCGGAGATGCTCTGTTTATCTTTGGCTTTCACTGGAGCGTGGCAGGTGCGGCAGGTGCATCCCTGATCTCCCGTATGACAGCATGTTTTATCCTGATGTGGAGACTGCGGGATCCTAAGCTGGATATCCGTATTGGAACCACCAAAGGCGTGAATATGCGCATGGTAAAGCAGATCTTACATATCGGTATCCCAAATGGAATTGAAAACAGTATCTTCCAGCTGGGCCGTGTGCTGGTGGTCAGCATTATCGCCATGTTTGGAACTACCCAGATTGCCGCCAATGCCATTGCCAATAACTTAGACGGTATGGGAGTTCTTCCGGGAACGGCTATGTCTCTGGCGATCATTACAGTAATTGGACGCTGTGTGGGAGCCGGTGATTTTGAACAGGCAGAATATTATGCAAAAAAAATGATGAAGCTGACTTATATCATCAACGGAATCTGCTGCCTGGTGGTGATCCTTACCATGCCTGTTACGTTGCGGTTGTATGGAGTTTCAGGGAAACAAGACATTTAGGAGCTGTTCTGGCCCTGATCCATAATGGCTGCGCTATCTTTTTATGGCCGGCAGGTTTCTGCCTTCCAAATGTAATGCGTGCAGCCAATGATGTAAAATTTCCGATGTGTGTATCCATTGCATCTATGTTCATTTTCCGTATCGGTTTAAGCTATGTGACCGGTGTAGCCTGGGGGCTGGGGGCTATTGGCGTGTGGATCGCCATGATCATTGACTGGATCGTGCGCATCACCTTTTTTGTTACACGGTTTTTCAGCGGAAAGTGGAAAACCTTTTATCATGGGGAATAAACGATAGAGGAATTTCAGGATATAAGAGAACATTAGGGATAAAGGAGAGGAGTCATGAATTCCAAGACAAAAGGTATTTTATGTATTGTGACAGCGGCATTTTGTTTTGCTTTTTATGTCGCTGTGCGTCCGGCTGGCGGGAGATCTGCCATCTATGCAGAAGATATTGTTCCGTAATCTGCTTGCATTTTTTATTGTAGGCGCAGGTTTGGTCCGCAAGCCGGAAAAGCTGGAAATACACAAGGGGGATCTTAAGTTTTTGTTCCTGCGTTCTATCTGCGGAACGGTTGGTATTGTATGCAATTTTTATGCCATTGACCACCTGGTGCTTTCCGATGCCAATATGTTAAATAAGCTGTCTCCCTTCTTCACTATTATTTTTTTCTTATTTTCTTTTGAAAGAAAGACTGACCCTGTTTCAGGGAATTGCAGTTGTAGTAGCATTTATGGGAGCATTATTTATCATCAAACCCACAGGAAATATGACAGACCCGGCAGCACTTATTGGAATGCTGGGAGGTGCGGGAGCCGGTGCAGCCTATAGCTTTGTGCGTGTGCTGGGAAAAGAGGGGTGAATGGAAAGCTGATAGTCATGTTTTTCTCAGCCTTTACCTGTGTGTTTGCACTGCCATTTCTTATTGGGCATTTTGCTCCTATGAAATGGTGGCAGGTTGCAGCTATGATCGCAGCCGGATTTGGCGGTGCAGGCGGCCAGATCTTTGTGACGAAAGCATATTTTTATGCTCCAGCAAAAGAAATTTCTGTTTTTGACTATTCGCAGATCATGTTTTCAGCTCTTATGGGATTTCTGGTCCTGGGACAGAAGCCGGATATGCTTAGTCTTTGCGGATATATGATCATCTGTACTACGGCAGTCTGTGTGTATTTTTATAATAAGAATCGGAGAACATTGTGATGTCTTCTCAGAGAGAACATTGTGATGTCTGGAGGGAAGAACATGAAAGTTACTTATATCCACCACAGCAGTTTCCTTGTAGAAACTGATGAAAATTACTTTTTATTTGACTATTTTGAAGGAGAACTTCCGGAATTTAAGGAAGACAAGCCTCTTCTGGTTTTTGCCAGCCACCGGCATGGAGATCATTTTTCACCGGTGATCTTTGAACTGGCAGGAAAGCATAAAAGACTGGTTTTGTACTTTCTGATGATATCTGGAAGCGGAGAGTGCCGGAAGAATTCCTTGGAAAAACCTATTTTACCGGTCCAGGAGAAGAACTGGAACTGACAGCACCTTTTACAGGAGGATCCGGTGTGAAGATCCGGGCTTTTAAATCCACAGATGAAGGTGTTGCGTTTCTGATCGAAACGGAAGGAAAGCGGATCTATCATGCAGGAGATCTGAACAACTGGGTATGGGCAGGAGAACCAGAAGCAGATAATAAGCGGATGAGTGAAAATTTCCATAAAGAGCTGGAGAAGATGAAGGGCATTCATATAGATGTGGCTTTTATGCTCCTTGATCCGAGACAGGAAAAGGATTTCTATCTGGGAATGGACGACTTTATGAAAATGGTGGGAGCCGATGTGGTGTTCCCTATGCATTTCTGGGGTGATTTTTGAAGTAACAGACCGGTTTAAGGCACTGGAGTGTGCAAAAGACTATAAGGACCGGATCGTAAAGATCCATAAAAGGGAGAAAGTTTCCTGATATAGAAAATCGGCTGCAAAAGCAGGTGCAGGAAAGACTTTGAGAATACATTTTAAGGAAGAGAGGACAAGAACATGCTGCTGATCAAAAACGGACGGGTGATCGACCCGGCAAGAAAGAAGGAAAGAAATGCTGATATTGTTGTAAAAGATGGAAAAATTGAAAAATATATGCAGAAGGAACATTACCTGCAGAGGCAGAAGCAGCTGCCAATCAGGTGCTTGATGCAGAAGGTCTTGTGGTAGCACCGGGACTGGTAGATGTCCATGTCCATTTCCGTGATCCGGGACTGACCTACAAAGAGTATATCCACACAGGAGCAGCAGCTGCTGCAAAGGCGGTTTTACTACCGTTGTGTGTATGGCAAATACAAAGCCAATCGTAGATAACGAAGAAACTCTGCGCTATGTTCTGGAAGAAGGAAAGAAAACAGGGATCCATGTTCTCAGCTGCGCAGCGATCTCCAAAGGATTTGAAGGAAAAGAAAGAACGGACATGGAAGGCCTGTTAAAGGCAGGAGCCGCAGGATTTACAGATGACGGTATCCCGTTAATGGACGGACCTTTTGTAAAAGAGGCAATGGAAGAGGCAGCGAGACTGGATACTGTTTTAAGCTTCCATGAGGAAGATAAGACTTTTATCAAGCAGAACGGCATCAACCATGGTAAGGTGTCTGACCAGCTGGGAATTTACGGTTCTCCGGCGCTGGCAGAGGACTCCCTGGTAGCAAGAGACTGTATGATCGCACTGGCTACCGGCGCAAAGATCGATATCCAGCATATCAGTTCCGGTCATTCTGTGGAAATGGTCCGTCTGGCAAAGAAGATGGGGGCTCATGTATGGGCTGAGGTAACCCCTCATCACTTTACATTGACAGAAGATGCAGTGTTAGAACATGGCACTCTGGCTAAGATGAACCCGCCTCTGCGTACAGAGTGGGACCGCCAGATGCTTATTGAAGGCTTAAAAGACGGTACCATTGACATGATCGCCACAGACCATGCACCTCACAGCAAAGAGGAAAAAGAAAAGCCCATTACCGAAGCACCAAGTGGTATTACCGGTCTGGAAACATCTCTGGCACTTGGCATTACCAGCCTGGTAAAACCGGGACATCTGACTTTGATGGAGTTAATGGAAAAGATGAGCTTAAATCCTGCAAAGCTTTACAAATTAGACTGCGGCCGTTTAGAAGAAGGGGCACCAGCTGATCTTGTGATCTTTGATGAAAATGAAAAGTGGATAGTAGGCGGATTTGCTTCTAAGGCCACCAACAGCCCATTTCTGGGAGCAGAGCTGACTGGCAGAGTGAAGTATACCATTTGCGATGGGAAGGTTGTGTATAGGCAGTAATTGTAGTGTCTGCACTGCTGCCAATACCAGCGTTTCCTGTATTATGCATCATTTGTACCAGATTCTCATATACTTGCGAAAAAGGTCCACCGCTTTGTCGGCTGGACCTTTTTCAAATTTCCTCTTTACAAAAACACTTTAGTATGCTACCATGATAGCGTGTCAAAACGATAGCAGATTAACTCGACTGCCACCTGTGTCAGCAGGAGGCGGAGCATGTAAGTGCGGGGGCGTGAGTTACGAATGTTCTCTCAGAAAACCGGGCACAAAGACAGGTTTATGGAAGATTCGCGGGAGAGCATACGATATAAGAGGAGGAAACTTATTATGAAGAAAAGAGTATTATGTGCAGCGATCGCATCTATGATGGTATTATCCATGGCAGCCTGCTCATCAGGCAGTACCGCTGCTACAACAGCTGAAACAAAGGCTTCTGAGGCAGAAACAACTACAGTGGCAGCTTCTTCTGAAAAAAGCTGAAGAGACTACAGCTGCAGGTACAGAGGGTGGAACACTGATCGTAGGTTTTGACCAGGACTTCCCGCCAATGGGATTTTTAGGGGATAACGGTGAGTACACTGGTTTTGACCTGGAACGGGCACAGGAAGTTGCAAAGCGCCTTGGTCTGGAATACAAGGCACAGCCAATTGCATGGGATGCAAAGGATATGGAATTGGAATCCGGAAACATTGACTGTATCTGGAATGGATTTACCATGACAGGCCGTGAAGATGATTACACATGGACAAAACCTTATATGGCAAACACCCAGGTATTTGTAGTAAGAAATGATTCCGGTATTGAAGGAAAAGACGGTCTCGCAGGAAAGGTAGTAGAGTGCCAGGCAGATTCTTCCGCAGAAGCAGCATTAAAAGAAGACCCGGATCTGACTTCCACCTTTGGACAGCTTTTGACCACTGCTGATTACAACACCGCATTTATGGATCTGGAGCAGGGCTCTGTAGACGCCATTGCCATGGATGTGATCGTAGCAGGATATCAGATCAAACAGAGAAATGCAGATTTCACTATCTTAGATGACTCCCTTTCCGCAGAAGAATATGGCGTAGGCTTTAAGAAAGGCAATACCGAATTAAGAGATAAAGTTCAGGCAGCTCTGGAAGATATGGCAAAAGGCGGAACCATGAAAGAGATTTCTGAAAAGTGGTTTGGTGAAGACGTTACTACCATTGGTAAGTAATAGGTTTCAGGCCTGAAACAGATATAATGAATTTTTAGGGGAGTGCAGTTGACAACTGCGCCCCCTTGTTCTATGATAAAGACTCTACCATACGTCCGCACTACGCGGACATAAAAAGAAACACGTAAGAAACATTTTGAAAGCAGGTACAGATATGGGTAAAATGACGATCCAGCAGATCCTTATGCAGCTTGCAGGAGGTATGGGAACCAGTATACAGATTTTTGCAGTGACCCTTGTTTTTTCACTGCCCTTAGGTCTTTTTGTGGCTTTAGGGCGTATGTCAAAAATAAGATCCTTCAGGCGGTCATCAAAGTTTATATCTCCGTTATGCGAGGCACACCGCTGATGCTGCAGCTGTTGGTCGTTTATTTTGGCCCTTACTATATGTTTGGCATGCGTGTAAGCAACAGCTACCGTCTGTGGGCTGTATTTATCGGTTTTGTGATCAACTATGCAGCCTATTTTGCAGAGATCTATCGCAGCGGCATCCAGTCCATGCCGGTAGGACAGTATGAAGCAGCAAAGCTGTTAGGTTACAGTAAGTCACAGACATTTATCACCATTATTCTTCCACAGGTGATCAAAAGGATCCTTCCTTCTGTAACAAATGAGGTGATCACACTGGTAAAGGATACTTCCCTGGCATTTACTTTAAGTGTTATGGAAATGTTCACAACAGCAAAAGCACTGGCTTCTTCCCAGGTAAGCATGATGCCTTTTGTTGCAGCCAGGTATTTTCTATTATGTATTTAACCTGGTAGTAGCCATGTTCCTTGAATGGCTGGAGAAAAAACTGGATTATTACCGTTAGTGTGTACTAAAAACTGGAGGATTGTGGATAATGAAATTATTAGAGATCAATCATGTGGAAAAGTCCTTTGATGACCTGAATGTTCTTAAGGATATATCATTAAGTGTGGAAGATGGAGAGATCGTTTCCATCATCGGCCCTTCCGGTTCCGGAAAATCCACTCTGCTGCGTTGCGCTACCATGTTGGAGACTATGGACAGCGGTGAGATCTTTATCTTGGAAAAAGGGCAGTATGGAGTGATGAAAGCGGAAAGCTGAACTACGCAGACAAAAAGATTTAAAAGAGATCCAGAGCCAGTATGGCCTGGTATTCCAGAACTTTAACCTGTTTCCCCATTTTTCTGTATTAAAGAACATTACAGATGCCCCGATCCATGTACAGAAAAGGGACAAAAGGAAGTTTACAAAGAAGCAAGGGAACTTCTGAAAAAATGGGTCTGGAAGATAAAGAAAATGCCTATCCGTGTCAGTTATCCGGCGGTCAGTGTCAGCGTGTAGCCATTGCCAGGGCCCTGGCATTAAAGCCGAAAATCCTTTTCTTTGACGAACCAACATCAGCCCTTGATCCGGAGCTGACCGGTGAAGTCTTAAAGGTCATCAAATCCCTGGCAGATCTGCACATAGCCATGGTCATCGTAACCCATGAAATGGCCTTTGCAAGAGATATTTCCCACCGCGTCATCTTTATGGCAGGTGGTGTGATCGTAGAAGAAGGAGCACCGGAAAAGGTATTTGCTTCTGACAATGAAAGAACCAGAAGTTTCCTGGGAAGATATGGAAATCTGCTGTAGGAAATGAGATCTTAACTTTAATATTGCATTATAACTTATATTTTAATAAGCTGCCGGTGACGGTAAAGCAATAGTCATCTGGCAGCTAAAATTATTTTATATAAAGATTTTTGATTTTATCACTTCCCCTTCCGGATCTCCAACGGGAAGTTTGCATTATCAGAAGTAACATAAGTAACGATCACAGAGTCCCCGCTGTCACTGGTAAGTGCATTTTCATCGGAAGGACAGTTATCTTTGATAAAGCCGATCTCTCTGCCATCTGTTGTCTGGATCATGAAGGTACTCATGGCGTTGCTGGTGGTGATGCCTTCGTCAGTGGAAATGGTCCATTCTTCCTGTTCCGGGAAAGCGACGATATAAGCTGCTTTTTTTCAGGATCGCCGGAGGCGTCTTTCATACAGGCAATGGCAATCTGGATATTCTTTTCAATCTCTGTTTCCACATCGCGGATATCAGAAAGAGCGATGGTATATTCATTTCCGTCATCGGCCAGTAAGGTAAAGGCAGAGCCGTCTTTTTTCTGCTTTTGTAACCGTTCCCTGGAGCATATAGAATTTTGTGCTTTCTGTATCTTCCGGGACCTGTGTTTCGGATGGAGTTTCGTCTGGTTTGGTGGTGTCCTCTGCGGAAGCCTCAGTCTGGCTTTCGGTCTGTGTGGGCGCTGTTGTATCAGCAGGCGCATCTGGTTTTTGCCGCAGGCGGACATCATAATCGTACCGGCTGCAAGGAGTATTACAAGGTCATACACATGTCTTTTTTTCATAATGATGATTCCTCTTTTCTATAAAGATCTATAAATATCTGTAAGCTCAGTAAATGGAGTAATATTCAGGTTAATTCCATGGTAACATTCCCGCCCCCAAAATTCAATTAAGATTCCTTTAAGTTTATTTTTTGCTCTGTTCATAAAAACAGCAAAGCTTTCTAAAAAAAAGAGCAAAGAAGAAAAATAAGCAAAGATGTTATATTGGATACAACAAAGGAACATGAAAAATGTTCAAATAACGAAAATAACTGAAAACAAGATCAAACCAAGGATAAAACGAAGAAAAACAGGAGGAAATGGCATGGGGGCTATTCAGTTGAAAAATGTAACAAAGAAGTTTGGTGACCAGATGGTCATTGATGATTTGAACTTAAGCATAGAAGACGGCAGCTTTACTGTTCTGGTAGGACCGTCCGGCTGTGGAAAATCCACAACACTGCGTATGATCACAGGACTTGATGAACCGACTTCCGGAGATATTTACATTGACGGAAAGAAGATCAACGACTTAACACCAGGAAAAGAGACATTGCCATGGTTTTCCAGAACTATGCTCTGTATCCGACCATGACAGTCCGTGAAAATATCGAATTTGGTCTGGAAAACAAGAAAGTGCCAAAAGAAGAGAGAAAGAAAAGAGTCCAGGAGATCTGCGAGGTAGTAGGCCTAACTCAGTACCTGGACCGTAAACCGGCTACACTTTCCGGTGGCCAGAGACAGAGAGTTGCACTTGCAAGAGCCATGGTAAAGCAGCCAAAAGTATTCTTAATGGACGAGCCGCTGTCAAACCTGGATGCAAAGCTGCGTGGACAGATGCGTGTGGAGCTGATCGGTTTACATAAAAAACTGGGAACCACTTTCGTATATGTAACCCATGATCAGGTAGAAGCAATGTCTATGGCAGATGATATTGTACTGATGAAAGATGGCTACATTGTACAGCAGTCCAGCCCAAGAGAACTGTATAACAATCCAAACTGCGTATATGCAGCACAGTTTATAGGCACTCCTCAGATGAACATTGTAAAAGACATTCTGCCGGAAGGAATGCAGGTTGGTTTCCGTCCGGAGAAAGTATACTTAAAAGAAGTAGAAGAAGAGCATGTAGAGATAAGTGCTAAGATCGCTACCAAGGAAATGCTTGGTTCTGAGATCATCTACTCCTTAGACAGTCCGGCAGGAAAGCTGATGGCAAAATCTGATTATGAAGCAGAAGACGAAAGCACCTTAAAACTGTCTATTCCTGTAAAGAACATGTATCTGTTTGATAAGGATGGAAAGCGGATCACCTTAGATGACGAACGCAGACTGATGATCCATGCTGGATTTGCAAAACTTGCAGGCCGGGAGGTGTAAGCAGTGGATAAGAAAAACGAAGCGTCAGCGAAAAGCGGGACCGCATGCTGGGATTTGTTACCGCTATGCCGGCAATGATCTTACTGTTTGTCTTCACTGTATATCCGGTATTTTACCTGATCTATTATTCCATGTTTTCCGGAAGCCTGATCTCCGCGAAGAAAACCTTCGTGGGACTGGACAACTACAAAGAACTGTTTGGTTCAGAAACATTCCGGATGGTACTTGTAAATACCGTTGTTTATACAGTACTGTTCGTCAGTCTGACCATGGTGCTGGCAGTGATCATTGCAGTATGGTTAAACGGCTCCAAACATAAGAAATTAAACAACATGGTAGAGGGCTTTATCTTTACCCCTCATGTTATTTCCATGGTTTCCGTATCCATCGTATTCTTATGGCTGATGGACCCGGATACCGGATTTTTAAACATGGTCATCACAAAGCTGGGATTTGCAAAATTCCCATTTCTTTCCAGCCCATCCACTTCCATGTTTTCACTGGTTCTGGTAATGGTATGGAAAAGCGTTGGTTACTATGTACTGCTGATCATGGCAGCCCTTCAGACGGTTCCTTCTAATATTTACGAGGCAGCAGAACTGGATTCCACTCCAAAGTGGAGAGTGTTTTTCAAGATCACTCTTCCAATGATCTCACCGACCATCCTGTTTACCTCTGTTGTGGCATCCATTGCATCTTTCAAGATCTTTGACTCCGTTAACGTTATGACACAGGGCGGACCGGTAGACTCTACCAATACACTGGTTTACTACATTTATTCCTTTGCTTTCCGCTACGGAAAACCGGGTATGGCCTGTGCGGCAGGTGTGATCTTACTGATCCTGGTATGCATCATGACCTACGTTCAGTTCGGTGTAGGAAAGAAACGTGTACATTATCAGTAAAATTTCCACAGTTTACGATATAATTAAGGAGGAAAAATCATGGAAGAAAGCAGGGGCGCACTTCTTTTTCAGAAAGTATGCTATATCCTGAACATTATTTTAAAAGTGGCTGTTATGGTCATCATAGCATTCCCATTTTACTGGATGGTCAGCACGTCATTAAAGGACTATACCGAGGCGCTGCAGTTCCCGCCTACCCTATTCCCATCCAGTCTTCACTGGGAAAACTACGCTCATGTATTTGAGATCGTTCCCATTGGATTATATTTTAGAAACTCTGTTGTAGTCAGCCTTTGTGTGCTGGTTCTCCAGTATCTGATCATTGTACCGGCTGCTTACAGCTTTGCAAGACATGAATATTTCGGAAAAAATATCTTTTTTGGAATTGTACTGTTAGGATTAATGATCCCGCAGCAGATTACCTTCCTGCCGGTGTACTTCATGTTCAGCAAGATGAAGATGTTAAAAACGTTCATTCCATTAATTGTACCATTTATTTCCAATCCATTCGGAATCTTCATGCTGCGCCAGTATTTTATGCAGATCCCTCAGGAAGTCATTGAGGCTGCAAGACTGGACGATGCAGATAACCGTAAGATCATGTTCAAGGTAATGATGCCTATGGCAAAACCGGCTCTGATCACCATCGGCCTTCTGTCCTTCATCTCTACCTGGAACAACTACTTCTGGCCGTTGATCATGACCTCCAGTGAGACACTTCGTACACTGCCTGTAGGTATCGCAGCCCTTAAATCTTCTGAGACTTTACAGATGTGGCACATTATCATGGCAGGAAACGTAGTTTTAGTACTGCCGATCCTGATCGTATACATGCTGGCAAGCCAGAAGATCCGTAATTCCTTTGTATATTCCGGTATTAAGTAAATTATAAATAAAAAGTATATTAAACAAACACAGGAGGAAAGAAAATGAAAAGAAAAGTAGCAGGAGTATTGGCAGCAGCTATGGCAGCTGGTATGTTAGCTGGATGCGGCAGTTCCGCAAAACCGGCTGATACTACAGCAGCAAAGGCAGAGGACACCAAGGCAGCAGAGGGAAGCACAGAAGCAGCTGCAGCAGATAACGGTGACAAGATCACTATCGAGTTCTGGCACTGCATGGGTTCTTCCAACGGAGAACTGATCCAGCAGATCACAGACTCCTTTAACGAGTCCCAGGACAAGATCTTTGTAAAAGCAGTACATCAGGGTTCTTACACAGACGCAGGTACTAAGATGCAGGCCGCTTTAGCAGCTGGCGAAGCTCCTGTTTTAGCTCAGATGGAGATTGGTATGTTAGGAATTTTCGCTGACGCAGATCAGTTAGTTGACCTTCAGAAGTTCGTAGATGAAGAGAACTACGATATGAGCGATTTCATGCCAGGTCTGTTAGACGCTTCCTACTATGATGGAGCATTAGTAGCCCTTCCTCATTCCCGCAGCGTTCCGGTACTGTACTACAACAAGGATCGTTTCAAAGAAGCAGGTCTGGAAGAAGCTCCTGTAACCTGGGATGACTTAAAGGCAGATGCTAAGGCTCTTACTGGAAACGGTTCTTATGGATATTCCTGCCCACTGGATCAGTGGTATTACATGTCACTGGTTATGAACGCAGGCGGAACCATTTTCAATGAGACAGAAGACGGCATCGGATTTGCAGGCGATCCTGGAACAAAGCCACTGTATCTGTGGAAAGAAATGATCGCAGACGGAACCATGCATGTTCCATCCGGTCAGGATTACAACTCTTCTGAGGCTTGCAGAAATGCATTTGCAGGCGGCACAGCAGCTATGATCCAGCAGAGCAGTGCTCAGTTAAAGGGATTAGAGAAGACCTGTGAATTTGAAGTTGGTGTAGGTGCAGTTCCTCAGGATACCACACTTTCTTATCCTGCAGGTGGTTCTAACCTGTTAATGTTCAAGGCCACAGCGAAGAAGAAGAGAAGGCTGGCTGGGAGTTCTTAAAGTTTATGACCAACACCGAAAATGCAGTACGCTGGGCAAATGGTACCGGATATCTTCCTACCAGACAGAGCTGCATAGACTCTGAAGAATACAAGAAGATGGTAGAAGAAGATCCAAATCTTCAGATCATCGTAGATCAGGTACAGTACTGCACCTATAAGACACCATTTATCCCACAGTATCAGGAAGCAAAAGAAATCTTCGCAAACGAGATTCAGAAGTGCATCCTGGAGGACAATTACACGCCCGAGCAGGCGGTTTCCAGCATGGAAGAGCGTGTAGCTAAATTATTCAAATAAGTAAGTCGCGCAGTCAAAAACAAGGGGCTGCGAAGCAGACATACACCCGGCAGATCCAACAGGTTTGCCGGGTGTTTTGTATACTGGGGAATTTATAATATGAGAAAAATTCCAGTCAAGTAAAAATTTTGTAAAGATTGACAAAAATTAAACTTTTACCAGCAATAAAATTGTGCTATAATTCAATATTAATCAGACGAAGAGGTTACATATGAAACAAAAGAAAGTACAGTCCCTTTCAGAAAATTATTTGTAAATTTTATCCTCAGCTGTCTCCTTCCAATTGTAGTGGTCAGCTTTCTGGTGTCCTATCTGTTTGGAACTTACCAGTATCAGGAGATACGCAGCCGGGCGGAGAATAATACGAAACTGATCTCGGCATACATGACAAAATATCTTAACGATATTGATAACCTGACAAAAGCACCTTATTATCATTCCTTTTTTCAGTCCAGGACGCCTTTTGAGGACCTGACACCCTATGACCAGAACAAGGTAGGAGAAGAAATTGGAAAACTTTTACAGCTGACTACCTATTCCAGAGAAGATTTTGGGGATATGTTAGTCATGTCAGACGGAAATGTGCTGTATTTTAACACGTCTGACTGGTATCAGTATCTTCAACCATCCACCCTCTTACAGGCCGCAGCTGGTATCAGTCGGCTCTTGACAAAAACGGCCGGGTGGCTATTATCGGAAAAAGATATGACAGGGGCAGATGAAGAAGAAGAACTGGATACAGGAAGTTTTACATATCCAGAAAATTAAACAACATGTTCCTTCAGAATCAGGAAAATGTGATCATGCTGAACTTAAAAACAGATGATTTTGAAAATCTGTTCTCCAGCCTTACCAACAAGGCGCCTCTGATCATTGCGTTTACAAATGACGAAGATCAGCTGATCTATTCAATAAGCCTCTTACAAAGACTCAGACTGCAGCTTTAAAGCAGCAGAAAGTAAACTATGACCACAGAAACTGGCTGTGTTTTCACAGACCTTAGAGCATTATCCTCTAACGGTCCATGTACTGCTGTCTGCGTCCTATGTGATAGACCGTATGGCCATTTTCCTGTTTATGGCAGCAGCCTGCTGTCTGTTATGCTCCATCCTGGGATATGCCATGTTTAAGAAAAATAATTACTGGATCGAGCGCCCTACCTATCATATTAAGGCAGTCCTTGGAGAACTCCAGGTGGGCAACTTAAATTCACGATGTGAGCCATTGGTGATCCGTGAGTTTAATGAGATCGGAACTTCTATTAATGCCATGGCAAAGCAGCTCCAGGAGACCATCCGCAATGAATATGAGCTGAAGCTGGCCCAGAAAAACCTGCAGTTACAGGCGCTCCAGTCCCAGATCCAGCCTCATTTTATCATCAATACCATTTACAGCTTTATTACCTTAAACCAGATCGGGGAGCAGGAGGCTTTAAATGATGCTTTTACTCCTTTGCCCATCTGCTGCGGTATGTGTTAAGCCGCAGCCGGGAGACTACTTTAGGGGCAGAACTGGACTTTTTAAATGATTACTGTTCCCTGTGCCTTCTGCGTTTTGGAAACCGGCTTTCCTATGAGAGCAACTGTTCAGAAGAGTTTAAGTCCTTTCCATGCCAAAGCTGTTATTGCAGCCTCTGGTGGAAAATGCAGTGATCCATGGCATAGAGCCCAGCGAAGTTCCATGTAAATTGTTTGTAGAGGCAGAACGTCACGGAAACAGTCTGTACATTCTTATTGAGGATGATGGTGTGGGATTTAAAGAGGAAGAATTAAACTCCCGGAGTCCATTGGAATAAAAAATGTAGAAAACAGGATCAGCCTGTGGGGACCTGATATCCGGCTTTATATTTACCGTATAGATGGACGAACCATTCAGGTACTGATCGTTCCTTTCAAGGAGGAAAACATGAAGATACTGGTGATCGACGATGAACCGCTGATCCATATTTCCATAGAAAAACTGATCCAGGCATGTTCCAAAGAAGACGAGGTCCTTCATGCCTATAATGGCCATGAGATGTTAAAAATGCTGGAAGAACATGAGATCGCCATGGCATATGTAGATATTAAGATGCCGGGGCCTTCCGGACTGGAAGCCATAAAACTGGGGAAGGAAATATCTCCGGATACCCGTTATTATATCATGACCGGCTTCAATGAATTTGAGTATGCCAAGCAGGCGGTAAAGCTGAAAGTGGAAGATTATCTGATGAAGCCTTTGGATAAAAAAGACGATCCAGGAGACCATTACGGCGGTACGCCTGCAGCAGTATCTGGCAGGAGAGCGGAGAAAAATCTGTTCCGTACCTGGCTGGAAAGTGCTTTGAATGGAAGAAATATCGGACTGGGGAATATAAGGGTTATTTCTGCGGGCTGCTGATGATCACAGTGGATGGAGAAAACCTGGTTTCCGATCCGATCCCGGCTCTGTTTCAGGGATATGAGGATCATGTAGTTTCTGTATTCAGTGATAACAGTTTGAAACTTCTCTGTTTTTCGGAAAAAGGAGAAGGGATACAGGAGATCTACAGGACTTTATCTGCCCGGACATTTGCAGAAGGAATGACCTGTTTTGGCACCTCTGTTACAAGGGACATGGAAAACCTGAGGGAAGACCTTGGAAATCTGGAAGAACTCAGTTGCCTGCGGGTAATAAAAGGAACCGGGCGTTTTTATTATCTCAGTCCTCTTTTTAGATGAAGAGGAAGAAAAAGTGGAGTTCGGCCGCAGATGCTTAAAGTGGCAGGAGGCATGGAAGAGCGGAGATTACAACAGCTTTTCCAGTTTATCTTCCTGGATCGGGAAAAAGATGGAGGAAAAGGAATGGATCGGGCGGTCAAGAAAAAATATTGCCAGTTTTTTCAGTCTGGTCTTAAAAACTCCGGTTTCAGAAAACATGGATCCAAAAGAACTGAAAAACTTCCTGGAGCAGAAATCCAGAAGCCTTTTAAGCAGTCCTTCTGAGGACTCCAGGATCAATTCCATGATCCGTTTTATTGAGGAACATTACCGGGAAGATATTTCAGCGGCAGATCTTTCCGAGCGGTTCGGTCTGTCTGCCAGTTATATCAGCAGTCTTTAAAAACAGCGCTGGGCGTGCGCTACAGTGATTACGTGGCTGGGCTTCGCTTAAACCATGCAAAAGAGCTTCTGGCAACCACCCATATGACGGTAAAGGATATTACCGTAGAATGTGGCTGGTACAGTCAGAGTTATTTTACAAAGCTGTTTATAGAAAGAGAAGGCTGTACGCCGGTGGAATACAGGAAATCATTTGGAAAATGAGCACAGATGCCTGAAAAATGAGCAAAACCAGGTGGATATGGATGGGCTATACTGGTATTAAGAGAGAAGAAAAGATCAGCATATAAAAGCTACACAGTATAAGAGACAGGATCAGGAGGGACATGAAGATGGTAGCAGAAATGATAACAAAAATAGGGATACCGTCAGATGCGGAGTTATTTTTGCGAGTGATCGTAGCCAGCGTATTGGGGTATATGATCGGCTATGAGCGAAAGAACAGGGATAAAAGCGCAGGTATGAGAACCCATGCTATCGTAGCTTTGGGGGCGGCGCTTATGATGGTAGTATCCAAGTATGGTTTTTACGATGTAGAAAAGGTAGATTCCTCCCGTGTGGCGGCACAGATCGTATCCGGTGTAGGTTTCCTGGGTGCAGGTGTGATCTTTGTGCGAAATAATACAGTAAGCGGTCTGACTACAGCAGCGGGACTGTGGACCACAGCTGGTGTGGGAATGGCAGTGGGAGCAGGAAAGTATGGCATTGGTGTCTGCGCCGGTATTCTGGTGGTGGCAATCCAGGAGATCCTTCACAGAACTTCTTTCCTTACTGCGGAGCCGATCCGCGGTTTTCTTAAAATGACCTGTACGGATTATGAAAATGTGATCGTGGATATCCAGACGCATTTTTCAGAAGAAAAGGTCAAGATTTCAAATCTGAAGGTGGGAAAAGGCAAGAATGGTACAAAGATAGAACTGGAAGTAGTGTATCCGCCTTTATATGATAAGAATGCAATGCTGTTAAAGCTGGCAGCTGATGAACGGATCACCGGCATCAGCGGATAACTGACGGAGAAATAGCTTATAAATAGTCTGCAAATGGGGAATTTCCTGTAAAAAGACCTTGCAAAATGCGGTGTTTCCCTGTACAATCTGATATTGAGCGAAGAATGTATTTTCAGGTTATCCTGTAAGTACATAAGACAGAAAAGAGGGGACAGCAAATGCCCCCTCTTTTAGCGGAAACAAAAACAATAGATTTATTTATAAGAAAGGTAAATGACATGATAAGTGCGAATAATATTTCCCTTCGTGTAGGAAAGAAGGCATTGTTTGAAGATGTAAATATCAAGTTTACAGAAGGCAACTGTTATGGACTGATCGGTGCAAACGGCGCCGGAAAGTCTACATTTTTAAAGATCCTTTCCGGACAGTTAGAGCCAACCAGCGGTGAGGTTGCCATCACTCCGGGACAGAGACTTTCCTTCTTACAGCAGGACCATTTCAAATATGATGAGTACACCGTTCTGGATACTGTTATCATGGGAAATGCAAGACTGTACCAGATCATGAAGGAAAAGGAAGCCATCTACATGAAGGAAGACTTCACAGATGAAGATGGTATCAAGGCAGCAGAACTGGAAGGTGAGTTCGCTACCATGAACGGCTGGGAAGCGGAGTCTGACGCAGAGAACCTGTTAAATGGTCTTGGCATTGGTACTGAATTCCACTATGCACAGATGAGCACTCTGTTAGGTGCACAGAAGGTCAAAGTTTTACTGGCACAGGCACTGTTCGGAAATCCTGACATCCTGCTTCTTGACGAGCCTACCAACCACCTGGATCTGGATGCCATCGCATGGCTGGAGGAGTTCCTGATCAACTTTGAGAATACCGTTATCGTGGTATCCCATGACCGTTACTTCCTGAATAAGGTCTGCACCCAGATCGCCGATATCGACTACGGCAAGATTCAGCTGTACGCTGGTAACTACGACTTCTGGGTTGAGTCCAGCCAGCTGATCATCAAGCAGATGAAGGAAGCCAACCGCAAGAAGGAAGAGAAGATTAAGGAGCTCCAGGAATTTATCCAGCGCTTCTCTGCAAATGCTTCTAAGTCCAAGCAGGCTACTTCCCGTAAGAGAGCCTTAGAGAAGATCCAGTTAGATGACATCAAGCCATCCAGCAGAAAAGTATCCATATATCGACTTCTGTCCGGCCCGTGAGATCGGAAATGAAGTTCTTACTGTAGAACACTTAAGCAAGACTATTGATGGTGAGAAGATCTTAGACGATATCTCCTTTATCCTTGGAAGAGAGGACAAAGTTGCTTTAGTTGGACCAAACGAGCGTGCAAAGACTGTATTATTTCAAGATCCTTGCAGGTGAAATGGGAACCAGATGAAGGAAGCTATAAGTGGGGACTTACAACCACCCAGTCTTACTTCCCGAAGGATAACTCCTGCTGAGTTTGCAAATGATGATACCATTGTTGAGTGGCTGACCCAGTATTCTCCTGAGAAGGACGTAACTTATGTACGTGGATTCTTAGGACGTATGCTGTTTGCAGGTGAAGACGGTGTTAAGAAGGTTAAGGTATTATCCGGTGGTGAGAAAGTCCGCTGTATGTTATCAAAGCTGATGATATCCGGTGCAAATGTACTGATGTTAGATGAGCCGACTGACCACCTGGATATGGAGTCTATTGACGCATTAAACCGTGGTATGATCAAGTTCCCAGGCGTGATGATCTTCTCATCCCGTGACCACCAGATCGTACAGACCACTGCCAACCGTATCATGGAGATCATTAACGGCAAGCTGATCGATAAGATCACTACCTATGATGAATATCTGGAAAGCGATGAAATGGCACGTAAGAGATTTACCTTCACTGTAACTGAAAGTGATGAAGAGGATGACTAATCATTCGGATAAAAAATAGGATTAAAAACGGTCGCCCCTTTGGGGCGGTCGTAGTATAAAGAACGATAAGAGTAAGGAGGGCAGGAACCGGGAAGTGCTGGGACCTGCCTTTCTGCCATTTCTAGGGTGTTTTCCCCGCAGCGAATATGGGGAAGGAAATGCAGTAAGCGGAAATATAAGTGAAAAAGAGAGAAAAGAGGAAATAACCATGGAAAAGATCGCAAGTTTTACCATCGACCATATTAAATTACAGCCGGGAGTTTACGTATCCAGAAAAGACAAAGTAGGAGACAGCACTGTTACCACCTTTGATCTGCGTATGACTTCCCCAAACGAAGAACCTGTTATGAACACCGCAGAAATGCACACCATCGAGCATCTGGGTGCTACCTTTTAAGAAACCATAAGGAATTTGGGGATAAGACTGTATACTTTGGACCAATGGGCTGCAGAACCGGCTTTTATCTCTTGCTGGCAGGTGATTATGAGTCAAAGGACATTCTGCCATTAGTAGTAGAAATGTATGAATTTGTCCGTGACTTTGAAGGGGAAGTACCAGGCGCATCTCCAAAAGACTGCGGCAATTATCTGGATATGAACCTTGGCATGGCAAAATACCTGGCAGTAAAGTATCTGAAGGTGCTGACACATATTGATGAGTTCCCGGAATCCAGACTGGTTTATCCAGAATAAAGGAGAGTATTTTGCCCCGCTTCGCGGGGCAGTGGAGTGCAACAGTTTTTCCACTTTATGCGGGGATGTGTTATCAGCACAACTGCTTTCCCCGCCATAAGGCGGGGGCGTTGCCATACAGCAAAAGGAGAAACAATCATGAAAAAACTCATATCCTGGAATGTAAACGGTCTGCGTGCCTGCGTGGGAAAAGGCTTTATGGACTTTTTCAACGAGGTAGATGCAGATGTATTCTGTATACAGGGAAAGTAAGCTTCAGGAAGGCCAGATCGATCTGGATCTGCCGGGCTATCACCAGTACTGGAACTATGCTGAGAAAAAGGCTATTCCGGCACAGCTATGTTTACAAAAGGAAGAGCCGATCTCTGTTTCCTATGGTCTTGGCATTGAGGAACATGACCATGAAGGCAGAGTCATCACAGCTGAATTCCCAGAGTATTACATTGTTACCTGCTATACTCCAAACTCCAAAGATGGTCTTGCCAGACTGGATTACCGTATGACCTGGGAAGATGCATTTTTAGCATATCTGAAAAAAGCTGGAAGAGAAAAAGCCGGTGATCTTCTGCGGAGATTTAAACGTAGCCCACAAGGAGATCGACCTGAAAAATCCAAAGACCAACCGGAAGAATGCGGGCTTCACTGATGAAGAAAGAGGCAAGTTCACGGACCTTTTAAATGCCGGTTTTATTGATACCTGGCGCTACTTTTACCCGGATACAGAAGGAATCTACTCCTGGTGGTCCTACCGTTTTAAAGCAAGGGAAAAGAACGCAGGCTGGCGCATTGACTATTTCTGTGTCAGCGAGAGCTTAAAAGATGAGCTGAGAGTGCAAAGATCCATACAGAGGTGTTTGGTTCCGACCATTGTCCGGTAGAATTAGTGATCAAAAAAAATAGAGACAAAAGATGAATTGCCCGAAAAGGAATGGATAAGAAGCTTGAAAATAACGATCCATAACCTGTAAGCTATACATGAGATAAAAACTGGATATTAGACATGATCCGACTGCATTGTTATAATATTCACAACAGATGATCTGCGCTGATGGTCATATGTTCGCTGGAGATTTTTCTGCGCATGAAAGATTTCGAGAGGACATTCAAGTTGAAAGGAGTATATCTTATGTTTAAAACAAGATTTACAGAATTGATCGGTATCGAACATCCTATTATGCAGGGAGGTATGCAGCATTTAGGCGTTCCACAGTTAGCGGCAGCCGTATCTAATGCAGGCGGTTTGGGAACCATTAATATCACTATTTATCCGGAAATGGATGATTTCCGCGCTGCAGTAAAGAAGACAAAAGAACTGACAGATAAGCCATTTGCAGTTAATATTTCACTGGCTCCTGGCCTGAATATGGGAGAAAAATTCACCAGTATATTGATGTGTGCGGAGAAGAAGGCGTAAAGGTTATTGAAACAGCAGGACAGAATCCTTCTGAATTTGTTCCTCACATCAAAGAAGCGGGCATTAAACTGATCCACAAGTGTCCAGGTGTAAAATATGCGAAAAAGGCAGAAAGCTTTGGAGCTGATGCTGTTACTATCGTGGGATATGAAGTAGCAGGACATCCAGGTTTAGATGAACTGGGAAGCTTTATCCTGATCAACCGCGTAGCAGAATCCGTATCTATCCCGGTGCTGGCAGCAGGCGGCGTGGCAGATGGGAAAGGACTGTTAGCGGCTCTGGCATTAGGCGCAGAAGGCGTAGTTATGGGAACACGTTTTGTGGCGTCTACTGAGTGTACCATCCACCAGAACTTCAAGGATCTGATCGTTAATTCTAAAGAGATCGATACCATGACTTGCCAGAGAAGTATTAAAAATATGGCCCGTTATGTGAAAAATGAGCAGTCTGCAAAGGCACTGGAAATGGAAAAAGCAGGTGCAGGTCTGAAGGAACTGCTACCAGTTATCTCCGGTGCTCTTAGCAAAGAATGCTACGTGACCGGCGATACTGAACACTGTGTATTTGCTATGGGTCCAGCAGCAGGCCTTGTTAAAGAAGTAAAGCCAGTTAAGGCTATTATTGATGATATGATCAGTGAGGCAGAGGCTGTTTATAAGAGACTGGGAACTTTACAGGCATAAAGCCCTTAAAACCAGTCAGTCCGGGAAATATGGGAAAACAGAAGGAGAAGACTGAATGGAGCTTTTACAGTTGAGATATTTTTGTGAAGTTGCAAGAAGAGAAAGTGTTACCAAGGTGGCTGAGGAACTGCATGTATCGCAGCCTTCTCTTTCTAAGACCATAAAAAATCTGGAAAAAGAACTGGGAGTAGTTTTATTTGACAGAGTAAAAAAGCGTATTGTCTTAAATGAACAGGGAAAAGAGTTTTATGATAAGGTGAGCAAAGGCTTAAATCTGATTGATTCAGCGGTAGATGGACTTTCTGTAACACCGGATTCTGAAAATGGTACCATTTCCCTGATCGTAAAGGCAGGACAGTGCTTTTTCCCACCTATGTATGACTTATTCTGCAAGCTGCATCCAAATATCATTTTGGATGTGGCTAATTTTTCTTTGATGCAGAGAAAACTGATGACAGAATACGATTTTCATATTTCCGCGTCCATGAACACATATGACAATGTGGAATTTGAGTATCTTATGCGGGAAGAAATCGTTGTTGTATTAAACCGAAGTCATCCTCTTGCAAAGAAAAAGCTTTTACATATGCTAGAGTTAAGAGAAGAATTATTTATTGCAGGCTGGAGAGGTTCCAGCAGTAACACCCTGATGGTAAGCTTATGTCATGCAGCTGGCTTTGTACCGAAATTCTGTGCTGATTACAGCGAAATGGAGCGTATTTTCAGGGCCATATCAGAAAATGAAGGTATATCGATCATCCCTTATGATTCATTAAAAGACACGTTAAAGGAACATGAGGATCTTACCTATGCATTTATTGCAGATCCGGGAAATTACCGTCTGTTAAAGTTATGCTGGCCGAAGAAAAACTTTGAAAGCCGCAGAAACCAGATGTTCAGGGAATATGCTTTAAACTACTTTGCAGATCTGGAAAAGCGCCTGATGGAAGAGAAGCAATGTGTATTCCACAATAATTGTATTACGCATAAGGAATATATACTTGAGTACTTTTAGGAAAAAACATAACTTGTAAGCTATATTTAGGATAAAAAGATTGGTATTAGATTATCAATCTTTTTTTTTTTATTATAGTTAAGTCAGATGAAATGACTGGCAGAAAAATAAACCACAGCGCAGAGAATCGGTTGAAAGCCAGCCATTTTATTATTTACACTTAATGGTTAAAAAATTAACAAATTAAGGGGGTTAATTATGTCAAAGAAACAAATTATTGGGGGAATCATTGGTATCGCAACATGCTTAGGTCTTAGTATGATGGCTCCACCAGCAAATATGGTTGTTGCAGAAGGGTTAGACCCACAGAAGTCCATGATTGGAATGGGACTTTTAGTATGTGCTCTTATTTGGATGATTCTTTAGGGTACTTCCTGAGTACATTATCCTGCTGATGTTCTGTTGCTTATGTGCAGCTACAAGAGCCTTACTTTTGCACAGGCATTCAGTCCGTTCAGTGGCACAAACTACTGGTTGTTAGTTGGCGCTCTGGTATTAGGTGCAGCAGTTGCCCATAGCGGATTGTTAAAAAGACTGACGTTGTTAGTTATGAAAGCATTCCCTGGAACTTATCTGGGACAGTTTTTAGGAATTATACTTTCAGGTGTTGTTATTTCTCCGTTGATCCCAAGTGGTACAGCAAGACTGGCAGTTGCAGGTCCTGTTACCAAGGAGATCGGTCATGAAATGGGTCTGGAAAACCAGACAAAGCCAATGGCAGGTTTATTTGCAGCTTTATATACTGGTTTTAACTGTACAAGCCATGTATTCTTAAGTGCATCCTTTATGTGTTATTCAATGCTGAAGTTCCTTCCAGAAGGATACTCTGATGTTACATGGACAGACTGGTTTATCTGGGCACTTCCCTGGTCTATCGTTGCTTTAGGACTTACTACCATTGCTACATATTTCTACTACAAACCAACAGAAAAGATTAATTTAAACAAAAACTTTATTGCAAACAAGATCGTTGAACTGGGAACCTGGAACAAGGGTGAGAAGATCACAATGGCAGTTTTAGCAATCTGCTTGGTATTATGGATGACTGAACGTCAGCATGGCATCAGCTCCGCTATTGTTGCTATGTTAGGTGTATGTGCTCTTATGGGACTTAAGGTTATGGGAGTTAAAGAGTTCCGCGCAAAAGTAAACTGGGATATCTTGATTTACATCGGCTGTATGTATGAGATTGGTTCCGCACTGACCACCTGGGGTATCACAAAATGGATCGGCGGCGTTTTAGGACCTGTTTTAAATCCATTCCTCAGCAATCCTGTATTATTTGTACTCGTCTTTGTTTTACTGGTATATCTTACAAGATTTATCGTTATCTCCTGGTTAGGTGTTATGACTGTATATTCCGTACTCCTTGCTCCTTTAGCAGTTCAGGCGGGTATGCATCCATTTATCCCATGCTTTATCGCATATGTATCTGTAAACGTATTTTTCTTTGATTTCCAGAACCTGCCATATGTATCCGCTATCGGTATTGTAGGTGATATGGTAGATCACAATAAGAACTGTGTGCCTTACGCAATTATCTGGGCAGCAGCAAACCTGGTTGCCTGCCTTATCAGTGTTCCTTACTGGAAGATGATCGGTATGCTGTAAAAGCATGAGGAACGTTAAAAGAGAAAGAAAAGAGAGGTAAATGAAAATGGCTGGAATGTTAGCTGATGTAAAAGTTCTTGATTTTACTACCAATGCGGCTGGTCCTGCAGCAAGTGCGGAAATGTCTGATTATGGCGCACAGGTTATTAAGATCGAATCGATGAACGGCGGACCGGAGAGAACTTATGTACCGATCCTGGAAGGAAAGAGCCTGACTCATGCATGGGTAAACAGAGGCAAGAAATCCATTACCTTAAACTTAAAAGATCCAAGAGCAATAGAAATCGTTAAGGCTTTAGCAAAGGATGCGGATGTTCTGATCGAAAGCAACCGTCCAGGTGTTATGAAACGTCTGGGACTGGATTATGAAACCTTAAAAAGAGGTCAACCCGTCACTGATCTATTGCTCTTTAACTGCCTTTTGGACAGACCGGCCCTTATTCCCAGAAACCTGGATTTGATATGATGGGACAGGCACTTTCCGGTATGATGAGTATTACCGGTGAAAAGGGTGGACAGCCATTAAAACATGGGTATTGCTTTAGCTGATTACTTTGGTGGATTTAATGTATTTGCTTCTGTTCTGACTGCTCTTCATTATCAGAGAAGAACAGGAAAAGGCCAGTACATTGATGTTTCCCTGTTACAGGGCATGATCCATTTGAACAGTACCATTGACCGCTTAAATGACGGAGTATTATGTAAACCAAACGGTAACCACCACAGTGGCTTATGCCCATTTGGCTGCTTCAATACAGATAAGGGAGAAAGCGTTATTATCTGTGCACCATCTGCAAAAGCATGGGAAGCAGTTGCAAAGGCAATGAACAGACCGGATTATCTTACTGATCCGGAGTATAATACCATCGGTGCCCGCACCAAAAACATGGTTAAGGTCATTGCAGAGATCGAAGCATGGCTTAGCAGCTTCCCATCCTTAAAAGAAGCATGCGTGAGAATGGATGAATGCCACATGGCATATTGCCTGGTTAATAATGACCAGCAGGTAGTAGATGATCCTCAGGTAAAACATATGGGCTATATCGTACAGGCACCTACACCTGATGATATTAAGCAGCCAACTTACCAGACAAGAGGCTGCAATGCATTCTTCTCTGATGTTCCTGGTGAGATCCACAAAGGCAGCTACCTTAGGACAGCATAACCATGAGGTCTTAGGTGGATTAGGCTACAGTGATGAAGAGATCGACCAGATGATGAAAGAATTCAAGGAAGAAATGAAAAAATAATACTTAACAGAAGAAAAGAGGAGCAGGAATGGAAGTACCGGAATTAAAGTATGTGGATTTTGAGTTAAAAGATGGGATCGGAATGATCACCATGAACAACTCTGAAAAACTGAACGCTCTTACAATGGAAGGGCACAGTCTCTTACAAAGATATTAAACGCATGCAGTGATTCACCGGAGGTCCGCGTTATTGTGATCCGCGGCGCACAGGGGAATTTCTGTGGCGGCGGTGATGTAAAGGGCATGAAATATAAAGTTGACAATAACTGCTGCGAAACAAGACCTGGTTTAAGATGCAACAATGATGTGATCCTTTCTATCGTAAATAACGCAAAGCCGGTAATAGCATGGATGGAAGGTGCAGTAGCAGGCGGTGGCTTAAGCATTGCTCTTGCAAGTGATTTTTCCTATGCACAGCTGGCATCCAAGTTTGTATTTGCATTTGTGAACATTGGCTTTATTCCGGATATGGGTTCCTCTCTTATGCTTACAAAAACCTGGGGGCAGCAGAGCCAAAGAGCTGCTGATGTTGACAGGCAAACGCTTTACAGGAGAACAGGCGGCAGACTGTGGCATTATCACAGCCGCCGCTGCTCCTGAAGATCTGGAAGAAATGGTCATGAAGACCGCGAAAAAGCTGGCAAAAGGACCCGGCGCTTGCCTATGAGCGCATGAAACGTCTTGTAAACAGACAGCTGTATCAGGGACTGGAAGATGCTATGGAAAATGAAGGCGAATACCAGTATCAGCTGTGTCAAGTCAGAAGATCATGCAGAAGCAATACATGCCTTTTTTGAAAAAGAGAAAACCAGGATTTTAAAGGAAGATAACTTCATCTCTTATAGATAATGGAGGAAAATATATGGAATGGCAATTAATGACTGCAGAGCAGAAAGATATTACAGGGCTTGTTCGTAAATTCCTTGAAAATGAACTGGCTCCACTGGTACAGGAATGTGATGGAGTTTCTCGATTTCCTATGGAAGTATTTAAAAAATGGGAGAGATCGGGCTTTGGGGAATGGATATCCCGGCAGAGTACGGTGGTCCGGGATTTGATCTGCAGACTTTATCTCTTCTTCGTGAAGAGTTTGGCCGTGTAGACTGTGGTTTTGCAGTAAGCTTCGGTGCAGCCACTGTTGGATTTAAGCAGGTGCTTGCAGGCGGAAGCGAAGAGCAGAAGCGGGCTATGGCAGAAAGATTGTTAAATGGTGAAATCTCCGCTATGTGTATCACAGAACCTCAGTCCGGTTCTGATGTAGCAGGAACCAGGACCAAGGCAGTTCGTGTAGGAGATGAGTACATCATCAACGGTACCAAAACCTTTATTACCAACGGCGGAATTGCCAATGTATATGTTGTAGTAGCTTCTACAAATCCAGAACTGGGACACAAAGGTTTGAGCTGCTTTATCGTTGAACGTAACACACCAGGTGTCAGCGTTGGAAAAGAAGAAAATAAGATGGGTATCCGTCTTTCTAATACTACAGATGTTATTTTCCAGGATGTACATGTTCCTGCTGAAAATATCATTGGTAAAGAAGGGGATGGCTTTAAGATCGTTATGAAGGCGCTGGAGAAATCCCGTCCGATCTGTGTAGCTCCTCTGATCGGTACTGCACAGAAGGCACTGGAGATCGCAGCTCAGTACACCAGAGAAAGATGCCCATATGGCAGACCGATTGGAAAGCTGCAGGGCATTCAGTTTAAGATCGCTGATATGGAGATCAAGCTTCAGACAGCCAGAGCTATGATGATGTATGCTGCAAAGGTAGTAGATGAAGGAAAGCCTATTTCCTGCCTGGGCTCTATCAGTAAGACCTACGTTTCCGAAGCAGTGAACCAGATTGTAGATGAAGCACTTCAGATCTTAGGCGGTTATGGATATTCTAAAGACTATCCAATTGAAAAAATGCTCCGTGATGTAAGAGTATATCGTATTTTGAGGGAACCAATGAGGTACAGCGCCAGATCATCGGTAAGACCATTGGAAAATGCTGATAAAAAGCTGATAAAGAGCAAAGGAGAGGTGAACAGATTGAAGATTCTTGTTTGTGTAAAACAGGTTCCGGATACAACAGAAATAAAGATCGATCCGGTGACAAATACATTGATTCGTAATGGCGTTCAAGTATTGTAAATCCATTTGATAAAAATGCCCTGGAAGCTGCTTTGCAGTTTAAAGATAAATATGGGGCAGAAGTGACCGTACTTTCTATGGGACCGACACAGGCTGTGGAAGCTTTAAGAGAATGCTACGCAATGGGTGCAGACAACATGGTACTGGTCAGTGACCGTGCTTTTGGTGGTGCTGACACACTGGCTACCAGCTATACACTGTCTGCTGCTATCCGCGCATTAGGTGAATTTGACCTTATCTTATGTGGAAAACAGGCAATTGACGGAGATACCGCACAGGTTGGTCCGGAAATTGCAGAACATTTAGGAATCCCACAGGTGACCTATGCAGCAGATATTGAATTAAATGACACAACTTTAACTCTAAAAAAGAGCAGGAAGACTGCTATGAAAAGATAGAGGTAAAACTTCCTGCCCTTCTTACAGCTGTAAAATCCTTAAATGAGCCCAGATATCCAAATATCCGCAGGAAAATGCAGGCAAACCGCGCAGAGGTCCGTACCTTAACAGCTGCTGATCTACCTGATTTAGACCCGGCAAGACTTGGTTTAAAGGGTTCACCTACCAAAGTTAAAAGACCTTTGTTCCACCTGTTCATTCTACAGGAGTACGTGTAGAAGGAAAAGATGCAGGAGAGCAAGCTGGTAATTTATTAAAGCTGCTGTCTGAAGCTAAGATCACATTTTAGGAGGGGACAGACTTATGAGTGATGCTAGAAATGTCTGGGTATTTATAGAAGTAGTCAGAGGAAAAATAAAAGGAGTCAGCCTGGAGCTTCTTGGACAGGGAAGAAAAATGGCAGATGACCTGGGAGAGAAATTAGTTGCCATTATCCCGGGAAATGAGATCGAAGATTTTGCAAAAATGGCTATCCACTATGGTGCAGACGAAGCCATTGTAGTAGATCAGAAGGAATTAAAAGATTACTCCACAGATGGTTATACAAAGGCAATGTGCACTTTAATTAAAAGTATAATCCGGCAGTGCTGCTTATCGGTGCTACCAATAATGGACGTGATTTAGGTCCAAGAGTATCCAGCCGTATGCAGACAGGACTGACTGCAGACTGTACAGAGTTAGGAGTAGATTTCAGAGACCCGTCTTGTAAAATGGACCAGACCTGCTTTTTGGCGGCAACCTGATGGCAACCATTCTTTGCCCGGATTACAGACCACAGATCGGTACTGTTCGTCCAGGCGTATTTAAAAAAGCCAGAGGAAGATACAGGACGTAAGGGCGAGATCATCCATGAAACCGTGGAATTTGGACCAGATGAGATCCGTACCCGCATTGTAGAGGTTATTACAGAGGCCGGGGGAGTAGATGTGAACCTGGAAGAGGCAGAGATCATTGTTTCAGGCGGCAGAGGTGTTGGCGGACCAGAAGGTTTTGAAGTATTAAAAGAGCTGGCAGATGAGATCGGTGCCCAGATCGGTGCTTCCAGAGCAGCTGTAGATTCTGGCTGGATTTCTTCCTTACACCAGGTTGGACAGACTGGGAAGAGCGTTGGACCAAAGATTTATATTGCATGTGGTATTTCCGGCGCCATCCAGCACGTGGCAGGTATGTCATCTTCTGATGTGATCATTGCTATTAATAAAGATCCAGATGCACCGATCTTTAACATTGCAGATTACGGAATCGTAGGGGACTTATTTGAAGTGATCCCGGAACTTACAAAACGGATACGGAGCAGTAAGGCTGAATAAGCCTTACTGCATCAGCTAAGATGGGAGAAGGATATGATAGCATTATTTATGGTGGTTGCGTATTTTATCATTACCACAGCCGCGGGAAAGATCATGAATGGAAAAGGGGACAACTCTATACAGCATTTTTTTGTAGCAAAAAAGAACTTGGGAATAGGTCTTACTGTAGCCCTGATGTTTGGGGAAATGGTTGCAGGAAGTTCCACAGTAGGAAATGCTGCCAGTGCTTTTAAAATGGGATTGTCCTCCGTATGGACCAACTGGGGCATGGTACTGGGAGTTCTGGTATTTGTGTTCTGTACGGCGAAATTTTATCGCAGAGCAGGTCATTTTGGAGTAATGTCTGTACCGGAGGCATTTGCCTTTCGCTTTGATAAGAGAGTGCGTCTGGTGGTGTTAGTCATCATCATGTTTGTATATGGGATCATATTTTCCCAGCAGCCCATTGCCGCGGCTGCCCTTCTCTCATCCATGTTAGGTGTAAATAAGGCTGTTTTAGCCTGGATCGTAGGTATTTTATTTGCCTATATGGCTCTTCATGGTTTAAAAGGCATTGCAGGAATGAATGTGATCCATTCTCTTGTGATGTTTGCTGGAATGTTTTTGGTCAGCTTCCTGTCTGTGAATAAAGCCGGAGGTCTGGCATACATGATGGCAAATACGCCGCCCCATTATTTTACAGTTACTTATCCGGATAAAATAACCGTAGTGGCCCAGGTGTTGGGAGCTGCTTTTTCCATGATCCTTTCTTCTACAGTTGTAAACTGTTGTTTAGGAGCAGAGTCTTTGCGGACTGCAAAACATGGTATTGTCTGGTCTGGAATCCTGGTTATTCCATTTGCGCTGATGCCGGCTCTGATTGGTATTGCAGGTTTTGTGACAATGCCTGATGCCCAAGCAGGAAATATCATCTATACCATGGCAGAAAGCGTTCACCCGGTATTCAGCGGTATTGTCAGCATGGCAGTCTTAGCAGCCATTCTTTCTACCGGTCCTGGACTTCTTTTATCATTATCTGCTACACTGACAAGAGATTTTTACATGCTGGTGCGGCCTCAGGCAAGTGAAAAAGAACAGATCCGGTTTTCTAAGGGATCCATTGTTGTAATGGCTTTAGTAGCCACAGGTTTTGGACTTACCACATCTTCTATCCTGACACAGATATTAGGAGCATTCCAGATCCGTTCTGTAGCAGGCGTAGTGCTGATCATTGCACTGGTATGGAAGCGGGTAAGCAACCGGGCTGCATTCTGGTCCATTCTGATCGGCGGCATTTTAGCAGGTGTATGGCATTTTAGCGGAAATCCATTTGGAATACAGCCTTTCTGGGCTGCAGTACCGGCAAGCGTTGTAATATTAACGGTATTGACTATGCTGGAAAAAGAAAAGATCTCACCAGATTATCTGTTTTATTACAACAAGATCAAGGATGTTTCCGACAGTGAGATCTAATGGGGGATATACATGATGAACGATAATGAGATCATCGGGACTTTTTATGAGCCGGTTGGAGCGGGACGGCAAAAGTGAAGCTTTGCTGGATTATACCACAGGCATTCGTTATTATTATCAGGATTTTCAGGTACGTTCAAGAAAACTGGCTAATTTCCTGACAGATAAGGCGAAGATAAAAAAGGAGACAGAGTAGCGATCTGTGCCGGAAACTGTGTGCAGCATGTTGATATGTTCTATGCCATTGTCCGCACCGGATATATTATGACTTCTTATAATGTAAAGCTGACAGAGAGAGAGCTTTCAGAGCTGATTTTAAAGGAAAACCCTTCTGTGGTGCTTTATGAGGAGGAATTTGGAGAAAAAGCGGCTGCTTTGAAAAAACGTTTTCCGAAGTAGCATTTATTGCCACAGGAGATAAAAAGCAGGAAGGAGATCTGGCCTGTTATCAGGAGGTCTTAGAGTATTCTGATGAGGACCGCCCACTTCCAGAGCATCAGTTTGAGGATATTGCAATGCTTGTACACACAGGTGGAACTACAGGTATCCCAAAAGCAGCTATGATCTCCTATCGGGCACTTTATTATAACGTGATCAATCAGGTGACAGCATATGGCGTCAACAACAGAGACGTAGTTTATGTATGTCTTCCTTTATTCCACGCAGCAGCCTGGAACAGTCTTCTGATGCCATTATTATATGTAGGTGCCAGAATGGTCATGACCAGGAAATTTGACAAAAAGGACGTATTCCAGATCATGAAGCAGGAACATCTTACCTTCCTGTTAGAGTTCCAACTATCTTTCAGTATATGATGGAAGATCCTGCTTTTGAAACAGCTGATTTTTCCGAGATTGGACGTATCCGCTGTGGCGCAGCGCCAGCTTCTTTGGAGATCATGAGAGCTTACTGGAAAAAGGGTGTGCGCTTCTGCAATGGTTATGGAATGACAGAAGTAGGACCTGGCGTTCTTGCAATGCCTATCAACTCCATGAGCGTAAAAGATATTGAGGAAAAACGCCTTTCTGTAGGCAAGCCAATGGTTTATGTGAAGCTTCGCATTGTAAATGAAAAGGGCGAAGATGTTCCAAAGGGCGAAAAAGGAGAACTGCTTATCCGCTCTGCGGCTATGTTTTCCGGCTATTGGGGTGACCCGAAGGAGACCGAACTGGCATTACAAAACGGCTGGATGCATTCCGGTGATATTGCCCCGCAGGATGAAGAAGGATATTATTACATCGTGGGCCGTAAAAAGAACATGTTTATCAGCCATGGAGAAAATATTTATCCGATAGAGATTGAAAATATCATGAAGGAATGTCCTAGCATTCACGAAGTCTGTGTGATCGGTGTACCGGATAAACGAAAAGGTGAAGTAGGAAAAGCCATTGTAGTCTTAAAAGAAGGCTCTAAGGCTACAGCAGAAGATATAAAAGAATACTGCAGTAAAAATCTGGCAAAGATCAAACAGCCTAAGTATGTGGAGATCGTAGAAGAAATTCCACGTAACAGTGTGGGAAAGGTTCTTATGAGTAAGGTCCATGAATTATATGGAAATGTAGATTAAGGTCGGATATGTAAAAAAGCAGAAAATCTTAGCACCGGATGTGGATAAAAACATCCGGTGTTTTGTTGTGCCCTTTTTTCCTTTGTGTTATACTTTTCTAAGATGTATGAATAAGAGGAAAATGAACAATATGAATTTACTTACCATCGAACATTTAACAAAATCCTATACAGAACGCCTGCTGTTCAACGACACTGCTTTTTCTATCAACGAAGGAGAAAAAGTGGGTCTCATCGGTATCAACGGCACAGGAAAATCTACCTTGTTACGGATCGCTGCAGGTCTGGAGGAGCCGGATGGCGGTACGGTTGTAAAAGGCCGCAGCCTGTATATCCGCTATCTGCCCCAGATCCCGGAATTTACCCCTGGAGATACCATTCTTGACAGCATTGTAAGGGACAATAAAACGAGCCTCATTTCAGCTCTGTGGAAGAGTTAAAGGCTTCTGCCAAGACCATGTTAAACCGTCTGGAGATCGAAGATTTTGACGCGAAAGTGGAGACTCTTTCCGGTGGTCAGAGAAAGCGTGTGGCTCTTGCAAGCGTTCTTTTAAGTACAGCGGATCTTTTAATACTGGACGAGCCTACCAACCACCTGGACAGTCAGATGGCTGACTGGCTGGAAGGTTATTTAAAGGCATTTAAGGGCGCTCTTTTAATGATCACCCATGACCGTTATTTCCTGGACAGCGTTACCAACCGTATTGTAGAGCTGGACAAGGGAAAACTGTACAGTTATCAGGGCGGTTATGAGAAATATCTGGAATTAAAGGCAGAGCGTTTAAGCATGGCAGAGGCAGCAGAGCGCAAGCGCCAGTCCATCCTGCGCACAGAGATCGCCTGGATGCAGCGCGGTGCAAGAGCCCGTTCTACCAAGCAGAAAGCCCATATCCAAAGATATGAGCAGCTGCGTGACCAGGAAGGTCCGGAGTATGACAGAAATGTACAGCTGGAGTCCATTGGCAGCCGTCTGGGACGTACCACCGTAGAGCTGAAGGACATCTGCAAATCATATGGTGATAAGGTGCTGATGAAAGATTTCACCTATATCTTCCTGAAAAATGACCGTGTAGGTATTATCGGCCAGAACGGAAGCGGAAAGTCTACGTTGATGAAGATCATTGCCGGCTGGGTAGAGCCGGATTCCGGTACAGTAGAGATAGGACAGACTGTAAAACTGGGCTATTTCTCCCAGGAAAATGAGGCCATGGACGAAAGCCTGAAGGTGATCGACTATATCCGCAATGCAGCAGAAGTACGTAAAGACAAAAGACGGCAGCATCAGCGCCAGCCAGATGCTGGAACGTTTCCTGTTCCCATCCAGTATGCAGTATACAACCATCGGAAAGCTTTCAGGAGGTGAAAAACGTCGTCTGTACCTTCTGCGTATCCTCATGGAAGCGCCAAATGTACTGATCCTGGACGAGCCGACCAATGACCTGGATATCCAGACATTGATCTTACTGGAAGATTACCTGGATACATTCCCGGGTATCGTTATCACTGTATCTCATGACCGTTATTTTCCTGGATCGTGTGGTAAACCGTATTTTCGCTTTTGAGGGAAATGGTGTGGTGCAGCAGTATGAGGGTGGTTTTACCGATTATCAGCGTGCATGGAATGAGCGTCATCCAGATCAGCGGAAATGGGGCTGGAGCCGGAAATGCAGGTTTGGGCAAAGGCATCCGATAAAGATACTGACGAAGAAAACGCTGCAAATGCAAAGGCAGTGAATCAAAAATAACTGGAAAGAGACTTCCGGTGCCCAGAAAAAGCTGCGTTTAAGCTACAAAGAGCAGAGAGAATGGGAGACCATTGAAGGGGATATTGCAGGTCTGGAAGAGGCCATTGCAGCCCTGGAAACAGAGATCGAAAATCTGCCAGCAATTATACCCGTCTCAATGAACTGATGAAAGAAAAGACAGAAAAAGAGGCACAGTTAGAAGAGAAGATGGACCGGTGGATGTATCTCACTGACCTGGTAGAGCAGATCGAGAGCCAGAAGTAGGGGAAGATCTGGGAAACAGCTTCCTTTGCAGCAATGCCGGGCATGAAGATTTAGCAGTGTAATGTAATTTAATAGAAATGGGAAATTGAAAGGCGCAATATATGAAAAGAGAGTATATCATAGAAACAAATGAAGGAAAGATCTATCCGCTGGGAGTGACAAAGACTCGGGGGATTTGATGTAGCATTTGTTTCTCAGAAAAACCGGCATTGCTGCTTTTTGAAAAGGGAAGCAGAAAACGGATGGCCAGACTTGCATTTCCGGAAAATGCCCGTATGGGGAATGTGCATTACATGACAGTAAAAGGAGATTTTACAGGTCTGGAATATGCCTTTGAGGAAGAAGAAAAAGAAATTCAGATCCATTTGGAACCTGTTTTACTGGACGGAAAAATGGGTAGATGAGAAGACAGCAGCACGGGCGCTTCACACACCTTTTGAAGCAGTGAAAGAAGATTTTGACTGGGAAGAGGACAGACGGCCCAAAATTCCGGCGGATGAGTGCATTATATACAAGATACACCCAAGAGGCTTTTCAAAACATGCTTCTTTTAAAGGTGAAAGCTGGAGGCGGGGAACATTTGGAGCGGTCGCAGATAAGATCCCTTATATGAAAGAACTGGGCATTACCACAGTAGAAATGATGCCGCCTGTAGAATTTGATGAGGTCATGGAAGACGCTCCCGGAAAGGTAAATTACTGGGGGTACTGCTGTGGACACAGCTTTGCACCAAAAGCAGCCTATGCAGGCGCAGCGCCAGGACAGAAAAAGGATCCGGTAAAAGAGTTTAAGACTTTGGTGAAGGCATTACATAAAGAAGGTCTGGAGCTGGTCGTTGAATTATACTTTGACGGGACACAGTCTCCTTCCTATGTGGTAGATGTACTCCGCTTCTGGGCTGCCCAGTATCATGTAGATGGTATCCATTTAGTAGGTTATGCCCCTTTGGAAACTATTGTGAAAGACCCATATCTTTCTGATCTGAAACTTTGGGCGAAGAACTGGGATGAAGTGAGAACTGCGACGGAAACAGACAGGGGCAACAGAACCAAAGAAGAAAAGAAAGAGACCGGACGCCGTTTATCTGCTTACGAAACAGGATTTATGCTGGATATGCGCAGCTTCTTAAAGGGCGATGAAGGTATGTTAAACCAGGTGGCTCTTCATGTAAAGGACAATCCGGATGCAGTGGCTTCTATTAATTACATGGCGAATACCAACGGCTTTACTTTAATGGATATGGTTTCTTACGATCATAAGCACAACGAGGACAATGGCGAGGAAAACCATGACGGTACCGATTACAACCAGTCCTGGAACTGTGGCGCAGAAGGACCGGTGCGAAAGAAAAAGATCATTGGCTTACGAAAACGTCAGCTTAAAAATGCCCTTACCATGCTTTTTAAGCCAGGGAACACCGTGATCATGGCAGGTGATGAATTTGGCCGCACCCAGAAGGGAAATAATAATGCTTATTGCCAGGACAATGAGATCTCCTGGTTAAACTGGAATTTATTAGACTCTCACAAGGGGCTTTATGAGTTTACGAAAAACCTGATCGCATTCCGCAAAAAGCACAGTCTGTTCCACCGCAGTACAGAACCTACATTAATGGATCATAAGTCCGTAGGCCTGCCGGATGTATCTTTCCATGGGGAAAAGGCCTGGTGTCCGGACTTTGAACGCTACAGCCGCCAGCTGGGGGTATTTTACAGTGCTTCTTATGGGGAAAATGCAGACGGCAGCGAAGGAACCTTATTTTATACTGCTTACAACATGCATTGGGAGCCACATGCATTTGCACTTCCCAATCTGCCGTCAGGATATATCTGGCATCAGGTATTGATACGGCAGAAGATAACATGAATGGATTTTTGCCGTCAGGCAAGGAAAAACATCTGGATGACCAGAAAGAGGCTCTTGTCCTTGCAAGATCCGGACTTAAATGTCCGGAAAAGAAGGCTGTAGTTCAGATCCAAAAGCATTCAGGAAGCAGGCAGGGAAAAGGATAGAAATAAAGGCAGAAATAAAAACGGAAATAAAAACAGAAGCAGAAAATGCAACAAAGACGGAAACAAAAGCGGAAACAAAACAGAAATGCAGAAATGAAAAAAAGGTCCGAAAGCGAACCGGAAAGAAGGAATGTAATATGTTAAGTGAAGCTATGGAGCGTTTTATCAAGGAACATGAAAAAGAGGCATATGACCTGCTTCTTACCATTGCGAAGATCCCTTCCCCATCTAATCATGAGGAAAAAAAGAGCCCAGTTTTGCTGTAACTGGTTAAAGGAACAGGGGCAGAGGGAGTCTATATTGATGAGGCATTAAATGTAGTTTATCCAGCTGCTTTAAGGGATAATGTGGATGTTTATATGGCCCATACAGACGTAGTTTTTCCAGATGAGACGGAACTTCCTTTAAAGGTGGAAAATGGACGTATCTGCTGTCCGGGCGTAGGTGATGACACTGCCTGCCTTGTATGTGTTCTTCTGGCAGCAAAATATACTGCTCTTATGATAAAAAGAAGGCAAACTTAACCAGATCCGGCCGGAAACAGAACCTGGACTGATCTTTGTATGCAATTCAGGAGAAGAAGGTCTTGGAAACCTGAAAGGCGTTAAAAAGATCTGCGAAGATTACGGCAGCCGTATGAACACTTTCTGCACCTTTGACGGCAGCCTGGAGCATCTGGTAGATGAAGCAGTGGGATCTAACCGTTATAAAGTGACGGTACGCACTCAGGGCGGACATTCTTTTGGCAATTTCGGCAATGATAATGCCATTGAAAAACTGGCAGGTATCATTGAAAAGCTGTATCAGATCAAGGTGCCGGAAGGCGGAAAACCACTTACAACGTGGGTACTATTTCCGGTGGCACTTCTGTTAATACCATTGCCCAGGAAGCTTCCATGTTATATGAGTTCCGCTCTGACAGAAAAGTAAATCTGGCTTATATGAAAGAAAAATTTGAGGCAGCAGTAGATGAGGCAAAGGCAGCCGGTCTTGATATTACTTATGAGATCCTGGGCATCCGTCCATGCTCCGGTGATGTAGATAAAGAACGTCAGGCACGCCTTCTTGAACGTGCAAAAGCAGCGGTAGAGACAGTGACTGGAATCTGCCCTGGAGTTGGTTCTGGTTCTACAGACTGCAATATCCCGCTTTCTATGGGAATCCCAAGCGTATGTGTGGGCTGCTATAGTGGAGCCAGGAGCCCATACAAGAGAGGAATATGTAGAAGAAGCTTCCCTTCCTTTAGGATACAGAGTTGCTTTTGAGATGATATTTGGAGGCAGGTCATAAGCCTGTTTTTTCCTGCATAAATAGTATTATGATAAAAGAGAAATATATACATTCAGATGAGGATGCTGTAAAGGCCAGACGGGTCAGGGCATCCTCATTTTTTTCTATATGGGGTTTACAGAGTCTATAGGAGGCAGGAATGGAACAATGGTATGGTCTGACCCAGGAAGAAGTTTTAAAGCGCCTTGGCACCAACAGGACCGGGCTAAATGAGGAAGAGGCAGAAAGACGGCTGGAAGTATATGGGGAAAATAGTTTTAAAAGAGCAGGAAGAAATGCCCTGGTGGCAGATATTTTTGGGACAGTTTAAGGATCTTTTAGTCATGATCCTTATTGGCGCAGCAGGGGGGGTGTCTATGGTCACAGGAGATCCGGAAAGTGCTCTGGTGATTTTTTCGGTCCTTTTATTAAATGCCGTTTTAGGGACTGTCCAGCACCAGAAAGCCAGAAGATCCCTGGAAAGCTTAAAGCGACTTGCTTCTCCGGAAACACTTCTGATCCGGGAAGGACGCGTTTGTACGGCGCCATCTTCCAAGGTGGTTCCCGGAGATATCCTGGTTTTGGAAACAGGAGGAATGGTACCTGCAGACGGCCGGATCCTTCAGTCCTGCAGGCCTTACCTGCAACGAAAGTTCTCTTACAGGAGAAGCTTTAAATGTGGAAAAAAGAGAGGGAAAACTGCCGGCAGGAAAAAACGCCTTTATCTCCGGGAGATCAGAGCAATATGGTCTTTTCCGGTGCTCTGATCACTGGCGGAAGGGGAACTGCGGTAGTGACGGAAACAGGAATGGATACCCAGATCGGGACCATTGCTTCCCTGATGAACCGCACAGTGGAAAAGAAAACACCTTTGCAGGCCAGTTTAGACCGGTTTTCCGGCCATCTGGCATTAGGAATTATGGGGATCTGCGGCGTGGTCTTTCTGATCAGCCTGTATCGCAGGGAGCCTGTATTAGATGCTCTGATGTTTGCGGTAGCGCTGGCGGTTGCAGCCATTCCGGAAGCTCTCGGCTCCATTGTGACCATTGTCCAGGCAATGGGAACACAGAAAATGGCCAAAGAGCATGCAGTTATAAAGAATCTGAAGGCAGTGGAAAGCCTTGGCTGCGTATCTGTGATCTGTTCTGATAAAACAGGGACACTGACCCAAAACAGTCTGCGGGCAGAGGCTGTTTGCATAAATGGGAAGGTCATGGGTACAGGGCAGTTAAAAAATATTCCCACTACCCGGATCTTTCTCTTTTCCTGCGATCAGTCATTCTTGCAAATAATGCTTCCGGAGAGGAGACCGGGGAAAAAAGAAGATCCCTTAGAGCAGGCTCTTTTACATATGGCAGAAGAAGCAGGAAAAGATCCCGGACTTCTTCGCAGGCAGTGGCGTCGTATTTCGGAGATCCCTTTTAACTCTGATAAAAAATATATGGGTGCCATATGCAGCAAAGGGGGAGAAAAGATCCTTTTTGTAAAAGGGGCGGTAGACGTTTTACTGTCTAAATGCAGTCTGGCAGTCAATCCCTCTTTTTCAGGAAGAAGAGACTGCTTCCTGGGGACGTCCCTTTTCCTTTTCTGATAAAGAGCGGATCCTTCGCCAGAACGGTCTATGGTCCAAAAAGGGAATGCGGGTTCTGGCACTGGCATGTAAACCATTAAAAGAGGAAGAAATCAGGGATGCAAAGGCGGAAAATATGATCTTTCTGGGTCTGGCTGCTATGACAGATCCACCAAGGCCGGAGTCTAAAATGGCAGTGGCAGATGCTAAAAAAGCAGGGATCCGCACGGTCATGATCACCGGGGATCATAAAGAGACTGCGGCAGCGATCGCCTCGGAGATTGGTATTTTTACAGCTGGTGATCTGGCTGTTACAGGAGCAGATCTGGATCAGATGAGCGATCAGCAGCTGCAGGAAAGACTGGAAAAGATCTCCGTATATGCCAGGGTGTCTCCGGAACATAAGATCCGCATTGTGGAAGCATGGCAGAAAAAGGGCACATTACAGCTATGACAGGAGACGGGGTAAATGACGCTCCTGCCTTAAAAAAGGCGGACATAGGGATCGCTATGGGAAAAGCAGGCACAGAAGTTTCAAGGGATGCAGCTGCCATGATCTTAACAGATGACAATTTTGCTACGATTATCAAGGCAGTGGCAAATGGAAGAAATGTATATCGGAATATTAAAAATTCCATCCAGTTTTTGTTGTCCGGAAATATGGCAGGGATCCTTTGTGTACTGTATACATCTATCAAAGGCGCTTCCATTGCCTTTTGCGCCGGTGCATCTGCTATTTATCAATCTGCTGACAGATTCTCTTCCGGCTATTGCCATTGGGATGGAACCGGCAGACCGGGATCTTTTAAACCAGCCTCCCAGAGACCCAAAAGAAGGGATCCTTTCTTTTCCATTTGCAGGGAAGATCTTATTCCAGGGTTTTCTTATTGGTGCAGCAACCATGTGGGCATGGGAAATGGGATATTCCCAGGGCGGGGAAGCCATTGCCAGTACTATGGCATTTTCCACTCTGACTCTGGCAAGACTGTTCCATGGTTTTAACTGCAGGGGAAGAAAAAGCCTGCTTTCATTGGGAATAGGAAGCAATCTCTGGTGTGTTATGGCATTGTTTGTAGGTGTAGTCCTTATGTGTGCAGTGCTTTTTGTGCCTCAGCTTCAGGATGTATTTGCCGCAGGGGATCTGACAGGCTCACAGTTACTGGCAGTGGTTTTAGGTGCGCTGGCACCAACGGCAGTTATTCAGATTTACAAAATGATGAGCGCAGGAACCGCTTAAATGACGTCTGAATTGTCCGCTAAATTTTCTAAGATTATGTAAAACATTTGTGGCAAGGTGGAAAATATCCGAAAAATGTGATAAAGTAAGCATTAAGAAATTGCTAAATGAAATAAGGAGGCTGTTATGAGGCTTGTTACATATGAAGTGGAACATAAAGGCGGTCTGGGCGTGATCAGCAGAGACGGAAAATGGGTCTATCCTCTTCGCTCCCTGGATATGGATTATAAGACCATGCAGGAACTGATCGAGGGGATCAGCGAGTCAGAAAAACAGCTGCTTGAATATGTGACCGGTCAGGACCCTTATAAGATCAGAGGAGCGGCACCTATTGAAGAGGTAAAGATTTCTGGCGCCGATCAAAAAATCCAAAGCAGGATGTGATCTGCCTGGGTATCAACTATATGGCTCACGCAGAGGAGTCTGCCCGCTACAAAGAAAGAGGCATTTGGAGGCGAGCGTCCCTATGCCGTTTACTTCTCCAAGCGTGTAAACGAGGCGGTGGCAAACGGCGAAGGCATTGAAAGCCATTCAGACATTGTGACTGATCTGGATTATGAGGTGGAGCTGGCGGTTATCATTGGAAAAGAAGCAAAAATGTGCCGGAAGGAGGAAGTAAAGAACTACATTTTCGGTTATACCATTATCAATGATGTCAGTGCCAGAACCCTTCAGACCGAGCACAACCAGTGGTATTTTGGAAAGAGTTTAGACGGATTTTTCCCAATGGGACCATGTATCACCACAGTGGAAGATATCCCATATCCGCCAAAGCTTTCTATCCAGTCCCGTGTCAACGGGGAACTGAGACAGGACAGCAACACAGAACTGCTGATCTTTGGTATTGACCACATCGTCAGTGAGCTTTCAAAAGGCATGACATTAAAACCTGGAACCATCATTGCCACCGGCACACCGGCAGGCGCAGGGAATGGGCTTTACACCGCCAAAATTCTTAAAACCTGGAGATGTAGTAGAATGTACCATTAGAAGGAATAGGAACACATGACTAATGCCGGTAGTTGAGTAAGGAAACATTTTAGACACCGAAAGGACAGCATCCTTAGAGACAGGCAACATAAGGAGGTATGCATACAATGGAATTTGTCCCAATGACTATCAAGAAGCAGAAAAATATCGCCCTGATCGCCCATGATCAGAAAAAGCATGAATTAATGGAATGGTGCAAGGCACATAAATCCATTCTGGAGAAACATTTCTTATGCGGAACCGGAACAACTGCAAGAATGATCACCGATTATACCGGACTTCCGGTAAAGGGATATAACAGCGGCCCATTGGGAGGCGACCAGCAGATCGGCGCCAAGATCGTAGAAGGACAGATCGATTTCGTGATCTTCTTCTCCGATCCCATTGACAGCACAGCCTCATGATCCGGATGTAAAGGCACTGCTGCGTATTGCACAGGTTTACGATATTCCCATTGCAAACAATAAGGCAAGTGCAGATTTTATGATCTCATCACCTCTTATGGATGAAGAATATGAGCATGATGTGATCAATTTCAGACAGAATATTTCAGAACGGGCGAAACAGCTGTAATAAAACAACATTGTTTTTGCTAAAAGAGGGGCACGCAGATGGAACAGAAATTATATGATATTATGGACTGGGCGGGGATTGAGGAACTGACCTATTCAGAGTCAGCCGATCCTCACAGAATGTTAGGACCACATGCAACAGAAGAAGGCTTACTGATACAGGCATTTATACCTACCGCAACAGCCATTACTGTAAAGCTTACAGGAAATGGGAAAAAATACCCTATGGAGCTTGCAGATGAAGCTGGATTTTATGCTGTATTGATCCCGAGAAAAAACAGTGACCGCTTACACCTTGCTTGTCACATATGATAATGGAACGGAGGAAGAGATCCATGATCCTTACTCTTTCGGACCTCAGTTTACAGAAGAGGAATTAAAGAAATTCGGAGCAGGCATCTACTACGACATTTATGAGAAAATTGGTGCTCATCCAATGACCATTGACGGAGTAGAAGGCGTTTATTTTGCAGTATGGGCTCCATGTGCCATGCGTGTCAGTGTAGTAGGTGACTTTAACTTATGGGACGGCAGACGCCACCAAATGCGCAAAGTAGGCGAAGGAGATGCCAGCGTATTTGAGCTGTTCATTCCGGGCCTGAAAGCAGGAAGCCTTTATAAATATGAGATCAAGACCGCTGCAGGACTGCCTATGATGAAGGCGGACCCTTATGGAAACTATGCAGAGCTTCGTCCAAATAATGCTTCTATCGTATGGGATATCAACACTTATCAGTGGAAAGATAAAAAATGGATGGACAAGCGGGCTGTTACTGATACAAAGGACAAGCCTTTAAATATTTACGAAGTCCATTTAGGTTCCTGGATGCGCAAAGAGATCGCAAAGGACGAAAACGGGGAAGGTATCGTTGGCTCTGAATTTTACAACTACAGGGAGCTGGCAGGAAAACTGGCAGAGTATGTAAAAAGATATGGGATATACCCATGTAGAGCTTCTGCCGGTTATGGAGCATCCTTTAGATGCTTCCTGGGGATATCAGGTAACTGGTTATTATGCTCCCACCAGCCGCTATGGCACACCACACGACTTCAAGTACTTCATGGATTATATGCATGAACAGGGCATTGGCGTGATCTTAGACTGGGTACCGGCCCATTTTCCGAGAGATGCCTTTGGAATGGCATGCTTTGACGGAACCTGCGTCTATGAACATGCAGACCCAAGAAAGGGGTCTCATCCTCACTGGGGCACACTGATCTATAACTATGGCCGTCCGGGGTATCTAACTTCCTCATTGCCAACGCACTGTTCTGGGCTGAGAAGTATCATGCAGACGGCATCCGTATGGATGCAGTAGCTTCCATGCTGTATCTGGACTATGGTAAAAATGACGGCGAATGGGTGGCAAATATCTACGGCGGAAATGAAAATCTGGAAGCTGTAGAGTTCTTAAAGCACTTCAATACTGTATTCAAGGGCAGAAAGAACGGTGCGGTGCTGATCGCAGAGGAGTCTACTGCATGGCCAATGATCACCGGTGATCCAAAAGACGGCGGACTTGGTTTTGATTATAAGTGGAATATGGGCTGGATGAACGATTTCACCAACTACATGCGCTGTGATCCATATTTCCGTAAAAATAACTATGGCGAGTTGACGTTCTCCATGCTTTATGCCTACAGTGAAGACTTTGTCCTGGTATTCTCCCATGACGAAGTAGTTCACGGAAAAGGCTCTATGATGGGCTAAGATGCCTGGAGAGACCTTAGAGGCAAAGGCAGAAAACCTGCGGGCTGCTTACGGCTTTATGATGTCCCATCCGGGAAAGAAGCTGCTGTTTATGGGACAGGACTATGGTCAGATCGACGAGTGGAATGAAAATGCATCCCTGGAATGGAATCTGTTAAAATATCCGCTGCACAAGAACATGCAGACTTATGTCCGTGAGTTAAACAAGCTGTATCAGGCCCATCCGGCACTGTATGAGCAGGACTTTGATACGGAAGGCTTTGAGTGGATCAACTGCAGCTACCATGAGGAAAGCATGATCATGTTCCTGCGCAGAGGCAAAGAAGAAACTCTGCTCTGTGTATGTAACTTTGATAATATGGATCATGAGAAATTCCGCCTGGGCGTACCATTTGCAGGAAAATATAAAGAGATCTTCAACAGTGATGCAAAAGAATTTGGCGGCGAAGGCCGTACCAACAGCCGTGTGAAAGCATCCAAGAAGATAGAATGGGATGAAAGAGAGAACTCCATTGAGATCCATATCCCGCCAATGAGCTTTTATGGTATTCTCCTGCACACCAGAGGAGAAGAAGGAAAGCCCGAAGAGACTGACCACTGAAAGAAGGCAGAGCCAAAGAAGCTGGCAACAAAGAAGGAAGAACCGAAGAAGCTGACTACGGAAAAAAAGAAGAGCCGAAAAAGTTAGCTACAAAGAAAACAGAACCCAAAAAACTGACGGCAGAGAAGAAAGAAGAGCCAAAAAGCTTGCGACCGCTAAAACAGAGCCCCACACAAACTGGAGACTAAAAAGGAAGAGCCAAAGAAGTTAGCAACTGCCAAGACAGAAGCTCACAAGCTGGAAACAAAAAAGAAGAGCCGAAAAAGCTGGCAACTGCCAAAGAAGAACCAAAGAAACTGGAAACAGCAAAGCCTGAACCAGTACCAGTTTTAGCACCTGCAGATCCGATTGCAGAGCCAGTAACAACTCCTGCTTCAGCAGTTACAAAACCAGAGCCAGCTCCATCTCCAGCACCCGCAGCCCCGGCTCCAACCTCAGCTGCAGCTAAAAAAAGCAGCACTCAGAGCAGCCAAAAAAGAGGCCGTAATAAAAAACGCTGCAAAAAGCTACAAAAGACATAAAGAAACTGACATAAGAATTACAACAGGAGGTTATCATGCGTCCTTCTCTGAGAAAGCTATGGATGACGATCTCCATAAAAAAAAAAAATAGGAATTTTTGCAGCCATGGTCATTTTGATCATGGCTCTTTCCGCTTTTCTTTTAATGTGTGGATCACCAACGTATCCCTGGGAAGCTTTGGAGGAATTTTGAATGACAACTCCCGTTGCAATGACTTTCAGGAAGCACTGGATCAGGAAATCAGAGCTTTTGAGCATTATGTGCGAAATGCAGACCAGGAAAGCCGGGATACTTACAGGGTGGCATGTGTAAGAACAGAACGCTGCCTGTGGTCATTGCCTTCTGATTATGGAAGAATCGGAAAAGAGCGCAGTGCCAGAACCTGGAGTATAAGAAATGCTTATGAAAGCTACAAAGTTTATCGTGATGACGTAGCGGAAGGAAATAAAACAGGCAGTGAATTTGTAGACGAACTGTATTACGTATACAAAATGCAGGAGTACCTCCAGGGATATACCGGCCGTCTGGTGCAGATAACCATGGCAGAAGGAACAGAAGAGTATCAGAAAGAAGCAGCAATGTTTTCTAATATTCCGTATATTATTGTGGCCATTTCCATCGCACTTATGATCATAGCGATCTGGCTGACAAAAATTCTTTCAAATTCCGTTGCAAAGCCTGTTTTAGCGCTGGCTGTAAGTACCAGAAAGATAGCAGCCAATGATTTTGACGAGCCGGACCTGATCATAGAAAATAAAGATGAAATGGGAGAATTGGTCACAGCTTTCAATGTAATGAAACACAGTACCAAGGGCTATATTGCCACCATGAAAGAAAATAACAAAATGCAGGAGCTGCTCCACAAAGAGGAATTAGAGCGCAGTGAAATGGAAAAACAGTTAGGAAGCGCAAGGCTGGAACTGTTAAAAAGTCAGATCAATCCCCATTTTCTCTTTAATACCCTGAATATGATCGCATGTACCGCAAAACTGGAAGATGCTGTGGATACGGAAAAAGATGATCTTAAGTCTGGGAAATCTGTTCCGCTATAACCTGAAAACAAGGGAGCAGACTGTAACATTAGACCGGGAGTTAAAGATCGTAAATGACTATATGTATCTTCAGAAAATGCGTTTTGGAAGCAGGATCAAATACCGTCTGAGCCTGGAGACGGATGCGGCAGACGTGATCATTCCGTCCCTGTCCCTGCAGCCTCTTGTAGAAAATGCGGTGGTTCATGGTCTTTCTAAAAAAGAAACGGGAGGTATTCTCCATATTCGGATCTGGAAAAAGGACCGTATGCTGATCCTTTCAGTGGCAGATACCGGCCTTGGTATGAGTCAGAGCGGTGCGAAGAAGTTGCTGCAGCAATGAAAGAACACCGCACGGCAAAATCGGGATCGGGCTTGGAAATATTTATAAGCGTGTCCATATGATGTACCAAAAGGGAGATCTGCGGATCTACAGCCGGGAAGGAAAAGGAACAGTGTTACAATTGATGATACCGCAGGGAGAAGAAACACAGGGGAAGAAGTATATGTACCGACTGCTGATCGCAGATGATGAAATGATCGAGAGAAAGGTTCTTTTTAAAACATTAAGCCAGAACCTGAAAGGGCAGTGTGAGATCTTCAGGCAGAAAACGGAAGAGAAGCACTGGAAATATATGAAAAAGAAAAGATCCAGATCGCCATACTGGATATTGAAATGCCAGGTATCAACGGAATCCAGGCAGCAGAAGGATAAGGGAGAAGGATAAAAAATGCTGTATTATCTTTCTTACAGCTTTTGATGAATTTGCCTATGCCAAGAAGGCGATCACAGTCAGGGCGTTAGATTATCTTTTAAAACCCTGGGATGAAAAAGAATTGATGCTGGTACTGGAAGAAGCCATGCGAATGGCGGGAGAAGAAAAAGATTTTCAGAAAGAAAAGACAGAAGAGGTATCCGAGGAAGAAAAACAGGACGATCTGGAAGAACTGGCAGAAGATGATGCAGGTGAAAATCTGCGCATGAATAAAGTAACAGAGATCATACGGGACTATATCCGTGAAAATTACATGTATGATCTTTCTGTACAGGATCTGGCTGACAAGATGAATTATTCAGAGCCTTATTTCTGCCGGCTTTTCAAGCAGAGTTTTGGACAGAATTTTACAGCGTATCTTACAGAATACCGTGTTTCCATGGCGAAAAAATGTTAGAAGAACCTACGGTCAATATTAAGGATATAGGAAAGTCAGTAGGATACGAAGACTCTAATTATTTTACAAAAGTGTTTAGAAGGATCACAGGGCAGAGTCCTACAGAGTACAGAAACAGTGTATTCCGTGAAAAATAGATAAAAAATTACGGTATAGGTCAAAATCGTACTAGGATTATCAAAAATTTACCATGTTCAGAACAAGATTTTACCCATATAATGAAATTAGCATAAAGAAAACGTAAAAAACATAAAAATATGTGAAAAACGCATTAATAGGAGGGTAAAAACATGAAAAAAAGATGGTTAAGCGCAGCACTTTGCACAGCTATGGTAGCTGGATCACTGGCAGGATGCGGATTAAAATCCCCAGAAACAACTACTACAGCAGCAGCTACTGAGGCAGCTAAGGAGGAAGCAACCACAGCAGCAGATGCAAAGAAGAGACCAAGGAAGAAGCTAAAGCAGAGGCTGGCGAGCCAGTAGGCCCAGCAGTTACTCTGGTAATGGCAGAGGTTAATCCACTGGATACTATCGTTGGACAGACTGATACAGCATTCAAAGAGAAAGTAGAAGAGCTGTCCGGCGGATCTATCACTGTAGACCTGCAGGCAAGTGGTGTTCTTGGTTCTGAAAACGATGTTCTGGATACCATGCTTGGCGGTGGCGGAACTATTGATATGTCCCGTATCTCCGCATTCGCACTGACAAGCTACGGCGCACAGAAGTCCGTACTTCTGTCTGTACCTTATACATTCCAGAACCGTGAGCATTTCTGGAAGTTCGCAGACAGCGAATTAGCTCCAGAGTTCTTAATGGAACCGCATGACAACGGACTGGGCGTAAGAGGCCTGTTCTACGGTGAGGAAGGTTTCCGTCATTTCTTTACTGTTAAGGAGGTAAAAACTTTTGATGACTTAAAGGGAATGAAGCTTCGTGTTTCTAACGACCCGATCATGAACGGTATGGTAGCTGGACTTGGTGCAAACGCAACTGTTGTTTCCTTCAACGAACTGTACTCCGCACTGCAGACCGGCGTTGTTGACGGTGCTGAGCAGCCAATCGCAAACTATCAGTCCAACGCATTCCCAGAAGTTGCTCCTAACCTGATCCTTGATGGACATACCTTAGGTGCTATCCAGGTTATCATCACAGATGACGCTTGGGATAAATTAACTCCAGAGCAGCAGGATGTTCTGACCGAAGCTGGAAAGTATGCATCTGAATTCAACCGTAAGATCTCTGAAGAAGCAGAGAACAAAGTTCTGGATGAGTTAAAGGCAAATGGCGTAAACGTTGTAGAAGTAGAAGATAAGACTCCATGGCAGGAAGCTTGCAAGGACATCATCGAGTCCTCTACAAAGGATAACGCAGAACTGTATCAGAAGATCCTTGATATGGCAAAATAATCTGAGTCAGCCAGTTAAATAGGGAAATGGTGTATCTGGCGCAGGGGAGCGCGTCTCTCCTGCGCTTTTAATTAAGAAAGGGGACTGAAGAATGCCTTCAATTTTTTGAAAAGATCGATAAGATCCGTCCTTTGTATGATGCGGTATATAAATTTGTATTATTTATCTGCAAGCTTTTTGCTTGTGATTGATATCCTCATTACCTGTATGTCTGTTGCAGGACGTTATATCTCATTTATCCCAGATCCGGCCTGGTCTGAGGAAGTAGTTCTTTCCTGTATGGCTTATATGGCAGTTCTTTCCGCAGCGCTGGCTATCCGTCGCGGTGCTCATATCCGTATGACTGCTCTTGACAGCTATCTGCCAAAGAATCTGGTAAAATTCCTGGATATCCTTGCTGATGTGGCTGTTTTAGTACTGGCTGTTATCATGTTGACTGTAGGCTGGAATTATGCTTCCGGCATCGGTGCAAAAGGTACTTATGTAAGTATGCCTGGAGTATCCCGTTTCTGGATGTATCTGCCGGTTCCGTTAGCAGGTATTGCAATGATCATTTTCGAGATTGAAGCATTGTATAATCATATCAGAAGCTTTTTATGTAAAGGAGGAAAAGTAGAATGAGCGTAGATAGTATGGCAATTTTAATATTACTTGGAAGCTTCTTCCTTATGATCATGCTGCGTTTCCCAATTGCGTATGCAGTAGCCCTTTCTTCTGTATTCTGTCTGATGTCTCAGGGACTTCCTCTGACCACTATCTGCCAGCAGATGGTAAAAGGAATCAGTTCCTTCAGCTTAATGGCAGTCCCTTTCTTCATCACCATGGGATGCCTGATGGGTTCAGGCGGTATCTCAGAAAAACTGATTGCACTTGCCAATGCCTGCGTCGGCTGGATGACCGGTGGCATGGCAATGGTAAATATCGTAGCATCCTATTTTTTCGGCGGAATTTCCGGTTCTGCATCTGCAGATACTGCTTCCTTAGGATCTATTCTGATCCCTATGATGGTTGACCAGGGATATGACGGTGATTTCTCTACTGCAGTTACTATTACTTCTTCCTGTGAGGGACTTCTGGTTCCTCCCAGCCATAACATGGTTATCTATGCAACCACGGCAGGTGGTATTTCCGTAGGAAGCTTATTCCTTGCGGGTTATGTTCCGGGAGCTCTTTTAGCAGCATCCCTGATGGTTGGTTCTTACATTATTTCTGTAAAGCGCAACTATCCAAAGGGCGACAAGTTCAGCATGAAGAACCTGTTAAAGCAGTTAAGCGTTTCCTTCTGGGCATTAGCAGCCGTTCTGATCGTAGTGTTCGGCGTTGTAGGCGGTGTGTTCACAGCTACTGAGTCTGCAGCAGTTGCAGTTATCTACAGCTTGATCGTCAGCGTATTTATTTACAAAGGTCTTGACTGGAAAGGTGTTTGGAGAGTCCTGGGCGAGTGTGTAGATACTCTTTCTATCGTACTGATCCTGATCGCAACTTCCAGTATTTTCGGTTACTGCCTTACAAGACTTCATGTACCAGACCTGGCAGCCCAGGCTATTGTCGGACTGACCAGCAATCCGATCCTGATCGCTCTTTTATTAAACCTGATCCTTCTGGTATTAGGCTGCATTATGGATATGGCTCCGATCATCCTGATCGCAACTCCTATCCTTCTTCCGATCGCTACCTCTATTGGTATCGACCCGATCCAGTTTGGTATCATGGTTGTCCTTAACTGTGGTATCGGACTTCTGACACCTCCTGTAGGTGCTGTACTTTTCATCGGTTCTGCTGTTGCAAAGATCCCGATGGAAAAGGTTGTAAAAAGCAACATTACCATTCTATCTGTGCATGATCATTACTCTGCTGCTGATCACCTTCGTACCAGGAATCAGCTTATGGCTTCCAAGTGTATTTGCACATTGATAGAATGACAGAAGTTTGATAAAAGTGTAGTACATATAAAAATAAAGGGGTGTCGTGGACATCCCCTTTTATGCTATAATGTAATGAGCACAGGGAAAAACAAGCGGCTGCGAAGCAGACATTTTTTTTTTCAAGCCATTAACGAACGAACCGCCTGCGTCAGCAGGCAGTAGAGTGCGAATGCGCGGGGTTCGTGAGTGTATACGCACATTCAAGGGGGACCATTCATGTATCAATACCGTTATAAAACCACCAGAGGAGAATACTGGAAAATGTCCATGTATTTCATTTACCATTCCATGACAGGCATGGTAAACCTGGTTTTTACAGCAGCTCTTTTAGCCCTCACTTTTGCAAAATGGGGATCTTCAGGAAACATATTCCGTATCTGTATGGTTTTAGGCTGCTGCCTTTTTCCAATCCTTCAGCCGCTGGCTGTTTATCTCAGTGCAGGAAAACTGGCATCCGGTTCCGGGGAGGACACAGAGATCCGTCTGGATGATGTTGGGATCCAGGTAAAAGTGGGAAATACTTACGATAAGATTCCGTGGAGAAAAATGGTAAGGATCGCAAAGCTGCCGGGGATGGCCATCATTTTTACAGATCCATCCCATGGATATTTACTTACAGACCGTGTCATCGGAGAAGATAAAGCAACTTTTTATGACTGGCTGATGAAAAAAGCAGTCTCAGATCCAGGTAAAGTCAAAATAAAAGGAAACGCAGCAGTCACAAGATCAGGAGGAAACAATGATAAAAAAGAAGATATTCTGTCTGTGGGCAGCTGCGCTTATTTTAAGCGGCTGTGCCTGGGGGGTATTTCAAGGAAAAGAAAAAGGAAACGGAACCGGATTTTGTACTGACCTATGCGGAAAACCAGGCGGAAGATTATCCGACGACCCAGGGTGCAGATAAGTTTGCGGAGCTGGTAAAAGAAAAAACCGAAGGCAAAGTTGAGATACTGGTCAATGCAGGCGGAAGCCTGGGAGATGAAAAATCTGTCATTGAACAGTTGCAGTTTGGTGGTATTGATTTTGCCAGAGTATCCATTTCTACGGTAGCAGAGTACATTCCCAAGTTAAATGTACTTCAGATGCCCTATTTGTATACAGGCGCAGATCACATGTGGAAAGTACTGGAAGGTCCTATTGGAGATGATTTCCTTAATTCTTTTGATGGTTCCGGTCTGATTGCGCTTTCATGGTATGATGCAGGTGCCAGAAGTTTTATAATTCCATAAAACCCATTGAAAAACTGGAAGATATAAAAGGAATGACGATCCGTGTTCAGGAGTCGGAACTGATGAGTGATACAGTCCGGGCTTTAGGAGCTGTTCCGGTTCCTATGATCTATGGGGAAGTATATTCCGGACTTCAGACTGGAAAAGTAGACGGAGCAGAGAATAACTGGCCATCTTATGAATCTGCAGGACATTATGAAGTAGCAAAATACTTTACCGTAGATGAGCACAGCCGTGTGCCGGAAGCACAGATCGCTTCTACTTATACCTGGAACAAGCTTCCGGAAGAATACAGAAGATTATCCGGGAATGTGCCCAGGAGTCAGCATGGTATGAAAGAAGCCAATGGAAAGCGAGAGAGTCTATATCCAGACAGCGCGTAGAAACAAAAAGGCTGTGTGATCACCCAGCTTTCACCGGAAGAAAAAAAACTGCGGTTCCAGCAGGCAGTTATGCCTTTATATGAAAAATACTGTGCAGAGTATGTGGATATTATTGATGAGATCGTAGCGGAAGGATGGTAAAATACTTGCAGTTCGGCCATGACTGAATAGTATCATAAAAATAAAAGCTGACAGAAATTCTTTGAAAAATAAGAAGATCGGTCAGCTTTTTGTTGTTTATTATTTGTTAATTTAACGGAGCAATGGTAGCAGGTGCTTCCGCTGTAGATGGTTCATGTGCCGCTGCAGTAGTAGATTTTGCTGCTTCTGTGGTTGCTGCAGTAGTGGACTTGGCAGCCGCAGTGGTAGATTTCGCTGCTGCGGTAGTGGACTTAGCAGCTGCAGTGGTGGACTTCGCTGCTGCGGTAGTGGACTTAGCAGCCGCAGTAGTAGACTTAGCAGCTGCAGTGGTGGACTTGGCTGCGGTAGTAGATTTGGCAGCCGCAGTAGTGGATTTAGCAGCTGCAGTAGTAGACTTAGCTGCAGATGATGCTTTCGTCTCAGCCTTTGTTTCTGCTTTGGTACTGCTGGTGCTGGAAGATTTTGTCTCAGAAGCCTTTGTCTCGGAAGACTTAGTTTCAGAGGCTTTGGTTTCGTTCTCAGTTTCTGTTGCTGTAGTTCCGTTCATACCATTCTTTCCGTCTGTCGGGAACTTGCTTTCCCGGTCTTCGGTATCAATTCGGACTGGCTGAGAGAGAAGGAAGCCTGATTTGGGTTTCCTGCCATATCTTCTACATAAACAGTGAGAGAGCCCTCTTCTAATTTAAAAGTGACTTCCCCGTTTTCCTTATCGTAGCTGTCAGGAAGGATCTTCGTTCCTGCATCATCGGTAGCATAGAGGGAGTCATAATTAATGCCGGAGATACTGTCTTCTATTGTTATGGTAAGAGTACCGTTTTCCGTTACAACACTTTCTTCATCAAAGGAAGGCGGTGTATCGTCCAGTACAGCAATATGTTCGATATCCTGGGCCTGCATACCGTTCAAACTTAATACGTAGACTTCAGAGTACCATTGTTTGTCAGGACTGCATGATAAACGCCTTTTTCTTTCTGGAATTCAATTGGCTGGGACTCCAGAGTCGTTGTCATCTTCTTTAAAGGAAGCAGGGAGTGGATCTTAAAGCTTACATCCAGCGTTTTATAATCGGTAGTATCGCTGATTGTCATTTCAATTTTCGGTGTAGCCGTGACAATAAAAAAAGATCGCCAGATTGACTGCTAAAAATGGAAGTATGTAACATAGTAAAATATGTCCGAAACTGCTGCCTTTCTTTGGACTGCGGCTGCGTCTCTGACTTGACGGGAAGCAGCAGGGCGGGTATGTTCTGAACCACGGCTGCTTCTTGGTGCGCTGTATGATGAATGGTGTTCCATTACCATTTCCTCCTTTGTTAAAAACTCTCTATAGCATAGCAGAAAAGCAGTTTACTTACAAGGAATTATTCATTGAGAAAGTCTTACGAAAGTGACAATAAAATACAACTTCAAAATAATGTCCGGGTATGGTATGATGATACCAGGGTCAAAAGCACGTAGCAATGTATCAGAGAGGCCAACTGAACATGGGGGAAAAAGAGGTAGAACGCAATATGATAAGAGAGGCGGCTGAATTTGCAGAGCGGGCACATGAGGGTGTTTACAGAAAGGGAACCAAGATCCCTTATATTACGCATCCGATGGAAACTGCGGCCATCGTAACGGCATTTACAGATGAACCGGAGATGATAGCTGCGGCCCTTCTTCACGATGTAATAGAGGACGCCGGGGTTACGAAAGAAGAACTGGAGGAAAAGTTTGGTTCTAGAGTGGCATTTCTGGTAGATGGGGAAAGCGAAGATAAATCAAAAAGCTGGGTTGAACGTAAAGGTGCAACCGTAGAGCGCTTGAAAACGGCAACCAGGGATGAAAAGATCCTGGCTCTTGCGGACAAATTAAGCAATATCCGCAGTACAGTCAGAGATTATCTGGTCCTGGGAGATGAGGTCTGGCAGCGTTTTAACCAGAAGGACAAGGAAATGCAGGGCTGGTATTACAAAGGCGTGGCAGAGGCTCTGAAAGAATTTAAAGGCCACATTTATTATGAAGAATATCTGATGCTGTGTAAAAAGATATTTGGTTAAAAGGAGAAGAAAATGAGAAAAATGAAAAGCAGGGTTCTTGCGGTCCTTATGGCAGCAGTAATGATCTTTACTGCCCAGGGAATGACCATACTGGCAGGAACTACCGGTATTGGTGCGGCAAAGACTGCGTCCCAGACCGGGGGACCGGAGAGGTAAAGCAGGATATAGGTACTGTAACCGTAGATGATACACAGGAGACTTCCGGAGAAACAGGACAGAATACAGGTTCTCAGGAAAACGCAGGCGGAACCGTACAGCCGTCTGGACAGGATCCACTTCAGGTCAACTACAGTGTATATTTCAGAAATCAGGGCTGGAGCGATCCGGCAGCAGATAACCAGGCACTGTCAGCCTCATCAGAGTCATGGGTCACATCTATGAAAGCTAATCTGATCAATATTCCATCAGGAGCACAGATCGGCGTCCGTTACAAAGTAAATTTAAGCGGTACCGGCTGGCTTGACTGGAAAGCAGACGGCGTAGAAAACGGCGGGGCATCAGCAGAAAAGCCGTTGGAAGCCATTGCTATGGAATTAACAGGTTCTTCGGCAGCTTCTTATGATCTGTATTATAAAGTTTACCAGAATGGTTCCTGGACAGACTGGGCAGTAAACGGTGCAACAGCAGGAACCGAAGGAGCAGGACTGAGAGTTGATGGCATCAAGGCATCTATTACAGCAAAAGATGCAGGAGCGCCTGCAGAGACAGCTTCTTCAACAGTAGATCCGTCAAAGCCTATGATCGCCCTGACTTTTGATGATGGTCCAAGAGCCTCTGTTACAAACCGCATCTTAGACAGTTTAAGCCAGTATGGAGGAAGAGCTACATTCTTTATGGTAGGAACCAATGTTCCACACAACGGGGATGTGATCCGCCGTATGGTAGCCCAGGGCTGTGAGGTTGCAAATCACACCAATGACCATAAATACATATCCAAACTGAGCAGTGACGGCATTGTAAGCCAGGTAAGTGCTGTAAACCAGAAAGTCGCAGCAGTCTGCGGCGTATCACCAGTTGTAATGCGTCCGCCAGGCGGCTATATAGATGCCCATTCCCTTTCTGTACTTGGTTCTATGGGAATGCCGGCGATCATGTGGTCCATTGATACAAGAGACTGGCAGCACAGAAATGCACAGAGGACCATTAATAATGTTTTAAGTCAGGTAAAAGATGGGGATATTGTCCTGATGCATGATATTTACGATGCTACTGCAGATGCTGCTGTGGCGCTGATCCCGGAACTGACCGCCAGAGGATATCAGTTGGTTACAGTCAGCGAACTGGCAGCAGCCAGAGGCGGAATGTCAGCAGGACATAAATACAGCCAGTTCCGTTAATAATTAAAATGATCCATCAAGGAGAGGGGATATTTGCCAGATGTATTTGACAAAATCCCCTCCCTTTTTTATAATAAACCTACAGCTGTTTTTAACAGCTCCATGAAACATTCAGGAGACATTCAGATCTCCCATATCACAGCCATAACAGGCTTCATGAAATCACTAAAAATCCATTGAAAACCGAACCTTGACAATTAAATACAGAAACAAAAAACACAGGGTCTTACGTAAATATTGTGAAGGAGAAAGTATGAAAGAAAAAACAGAACATGGGGAAAATGGTATTTGAAGGGGCTGGCATTTCTTGCTACAGGAATTTTTACCAGTATGGCCGCAGGTCTTAGCGTCATGGCACAGACAGAGCTGACTTTTACAGAGAAACTTACAATAGAAGAAGTCAGAGAACTGTCAGAACCTGAAAAAGAGTATGAAGATGAAAATGGGATCCGCTATGAATTAAAACACTGGGAATTACAGGAAAAAGAAGGGGAAGAGATTACCCGTACCCTGGAAAAACGGGTGGAATATCCCAAGGTGGAAGCTGCAGAGGAGGTTCCTGAAATCATTCTGGCAGATGAAACAGATCCCGGATGGATCCTGCTTTCCGGAAATTTATACAGAAAAAATGTTGAGATCACAGGGGAGCAGTGGAAGGAAGATTTTTCAGTACCTGTTACATTTTATTCTATGGGGCAGATGAATATGAATTGGGAGATCTTGTGATCCCGGCAGGGGAAGACCAGCTTCTTGAAAAAAACAGCAGAGGCAGGTGACTGGATCTTAGAAGACCTGGGACTTTCTAAAGATGATTACCGGATCACCTCTTTAGTATGGAACGGAGAACCATTTTCAGATGAAAACGGGCAGATCTGCAGGGAGGCGCTGGCACTTGGAAAACGGCTTTTACGGGATTATGAAGTGCTGTATGAAGGGGAAGTAAAATGGAAAGAGCCGGATTATTATGAACTTCATGTGATCTATCAGCTGGAAGAACCTGCAAAAATGACAGAGGAAGAAACGACCATGGAGATAAAAGAAGATCATAAGGAAAAGAATGACAGTCCGGTCAAAAGACAGGGACCCTTCTGGTATCTGGTCCGCACCGGCCTTATGATCACAGTGGCGATCGGTATACTTGGGCTTTTCATAGGACTGATCCTTTTAGTGGTCATGAAAAGGAGATCCAGAAAAGACAGATCTTAAAATCCCCAAAAACACATTTAAGGAAAAAAATTCATAAAAAAAAATACATAGTAAAAAAACACAGCTTTCGTAGTAAGATGTATCGTGCCGCAAAAAAAGTTAGTCCACAGGCGGCAGAGAGAGGAGAGATTTTTTTATGAAAAAACAGTATTTAGCAGTTGCGTTTCTGGCAGTTGCACTGGGAATTACCGCTTGTTCTTCTAAAAAGCAGATACAGAATCTACCACAGCACAGGAAGTAGAAAGTACAGAAGCGACTTCTGATGAAGAAGTAGAAGAAGATTATTACTATGGCTTTGTCAGCCTGGTAGAAGATAATGTGATCACTGTTTCTGAAGATGGAGGTAATACCGCAAAATTTGATATTTCAGATGCAGAGATAACAGGTGCAGATGAGATCGGCGAAGGCGATGAAGTAAACGTAGGTTTTGCCGGTGAATTAAGCAGTGATGTTACAAAGGCAACTTCAGTAGAGATCATGACTTCCGCAGCTGAGGTTGCAAGGGAAGAAGAGGCAGATCAGGAAGATCTGGTAGTAGAAGGAACTATTGAAAGTGCAGATGACAGCACCATTACCTTAAAGACAGAAGAAGGAACCTATACACTGAATGCACTGATCGCCCAGAAGGTAACAAAAGACGGTATCAAAGCTGGCGCAGAAGCAGAAGTAACTTACTACGGTGATCTGGAAGATCCAGATGACGCAGCAGTAGCGACCCGCATTGTAACAGCTGATGCAAAAGATACAGAAGAAGCAAAGAAGAAAACTTTAACCGGTACAGCAGCAGAAGTTGAGGCAGATCATATTGTTCTGGATACTGCAGATCCGGAAAATACCCTGTTTTCTTTTGTAGGAACAGAAGGAATGTTTGACGGTATCAGCGTTGGTGACAAGGTAACAGTGATCTATGATGGTACACTGACCGATAAGACGGTTGCAGCACAGGGCGTAGAATAATCTACAAAAATAAAAGAACAACTTATAAAAACAGTATCCCGGGATCATCTAGATCAGGATGGTTCCGGGGTACTGTTTTTAATTTCTCTTATTATTACTATTATTATTCAGGATCATTTTCTCCAGTTCTGCAGCAGCAATGCTGAGGGACTCATACTTTCTTTTTATCATACAGATATTTCGCTTGGGGATCGGCGGTTCCATATTTAAAATGATCAGATTTTCCATATTTTCTTTTTCCAGAAAATCCGTTGGAACAAAACCGATCCCAAGGTCAGACTGTACCATAGGCAGGATCTGGTCAGCAGTCGCTGCTTCGATCTCGGGGCAAAGGTACCGCCCCTTCTGTTAAAATAGTCGGAGTAAAAGGCAAAGGAACTTGTCTTTTCACCAAGACCGATGATGGGATATTTTTTGATCTGCTCGTCTGTAAGGGACGTTCCGGTAGAAAGGGAAAAAACACTGCTGCACACAGGCACTTCCTGGATACTTCTGAGAATACGGAAAGAAAATCCGGATATAAATTCAAAAGGTTCTGTTACAATGGCAAAATCTGCCAGTCCCCTTTTTAACATATCCATGGCCTGGGGAGTGGAATGGGTCAGGATACGGATGTGGATGCCTGGATAGGTGTTGCGGAATTTTTTCAGGGTGGGAAGAAGGATACAGTGGAGGGCGATCTCGCTGGCTGCAATGGTAACGATACCGGACTGTAGGCTTTTTATCCCTGGCAATCTCTTGTTCCCCATAGGAAATATGTTCAAAAGCAACGGAAATATGGGCATACAGCTTTTCGCCCTCCGGAGTAAGTGCAATACCGTGTCTCTGGCGTACAAATAAAGTACATCCCAGCTCTTTTTCCAGTTTTTCATGGTCCGGGTAATGTTTGGCTGACTGTTCAGCAGTGCTTCCGCAGCCCCTGTAAAGCTTTTGTATTTTGCAACATAGTAAAAGATACGGTAATAATCGTAGCTGATGTCCATTTTGGTTTTCCCCATATATACACTTGTATACTCAGGTTCCCCGCGCTGACGCGCTCCACTGCCTGCATACGCAGGCGGAACCTTCGTTAATGGCTTGTGAAAAACAAATGCCGCCTTTGGCGGCGCTTGTTTTTCATGGCACTCATTATATCAAAAACACATATCTAAATTACATTTTTAATATTTTACATATATCTTGTTACGGATTATAATACAGCCGACGTCAAAAAACAACATTCAATATTCATTCAACAACATTAATTAAAATAAATAAGAAAGAAGTGGATCACATGAAGGGCATTATTTGTATTGGAAGACAATATGGAAGTGGTGGCCGTGAGGTCGGTGAAAAGCTGGCAAGAAAACTGGGAATTCCCTGTTACGATAAGCTGCTGATCAAGAAAGCGGCGCTGGAGTCCGGGTTAAGCACAGATTTTATTTCCAAAACAGAAGAGTCACCGATCAACAGTATTCAGTTTTTAAGCGGAAATCCTTATGCGGATATTGCAAGCATTGGCAATACTTTCTATTCAGATAGCCAGGTGACATTCAATGCAGAGAAAGAAGTGATCGAAAAGATCGCAAAACAGGGTCCATGTGTGATCATTGGTCGCTGTGCTGCTTCCATGATCCCGAAGGAGAACAGACTGTCTGTATTTATTTATTCAGATAAAGAGAGTACAGTCAAGCGTGTTATGAAGCGAAACCAGATCAGTGAAAAAGAAGCGGTCCACAGGATCAAACATATGAACAGAATGAGAAAACATTTTTATGAGTTTTATTCCGAGACTGAATGGGGACAGTCAGAAAGCTATGACATGATGTTATCCAGCAGTAAACTTGGAATTGATGGCTGCGTGGATGTGATCATTGATGGCTTAAGGGGAATGGGGAAATGGAAAATGAATAAGGATCTGACAGTAGGAAATCCTGAAAAGGTGCTCTGGCAATTTTGTCTGCCGTTGTTTGGAAGTATTATCTTCCAGCAGTTATACAACATCGCAGACAGCCTGGTAGCAGGAAAATTTATCGGTGAAAATGCCCTGGCGGCAGTAGGAAACAGTTATGAGATTACATTGATCTTCATTGCCTTTGCATTTGGCTGCAATATGGGATGCTCTGTAGTTGTATCAAAGCTGTTTGGCGCAAAAGATTTTAAGGGAATGAAAACAGCTGTTTATACAGCCTGCATTTTCAGCGCCTTTGTATGCGTGTGCCTGATGCTGATCGGTATCCTGGGATCCGAAGCATTGTTAAAACTGATCCGTACTCGGATGAAGTATTTGCAGACTCAAACTGTACCTGGATATTTATGCATGGGGCCTGCCGTTCGTGTTCTATTATAATATTGCAACCGGTATTTTTCTCTGCACTGGGAGACTCAAGACACCGTTCTATTTCCTGGCTGCTTCCTCTACTTCCAATATCGCAGTAGATATCTGGTTTGTAAAAGGATTTAACATGGGTGTTGCAGGTGTTGCATGGGCAACCTTCCTCTGTCAGGGTATCAGCTGTATCCTTGCAATGGTAGTTATCTTCCGCAGACTTGCAAAGATCGAAGGAAAAGAAAAAGCACCATTTTTCGATAAAAGATCTTAATGCAGATCGTAGTGATCGCAGTGCCAAGTACCTTACAGCAGAGTTTTATCTCTCTTGGAAACATTGTGATCCAGAGTATCATCAACGGATTTGGAGCCCCTGTTATGGCAGGTTACTCAGCGGCTGTCAAGTTAAATAACCTGGTCATCACTTCTTTCACCACACTTGGAAATGGTATTTCCAACTACACAGCACAGAACCTGGGCGCAAGAAAAATGCCACGTATCAAAGAAGGCTTCCGTGCCGGTGTTAAAATGGTATGGATGTTAAGTCTGCCCCTGTTTTTACTGTACTTCTTCGGCGGAAACATTGTCTTAAAGCTCTTTATGGACGAGCCTACAGAACTGGCAATGCATACAGGTATCATTTACTTAAAGATCCTTTCTCCGTTCTACTTTGTAGTTTCTGCAAAGCTGGTAGCAGATGGTATCTTAAGAGGTGCCGGACTGATGAGGAACTTTATGGTAGCAACCTTTACAGACCTGATCCTTCGTGTTGTACTTGCCTTTGTATTCTCTAAGACAGCACTGGGAGCAACAGGTATCTGGTGCGCATGGCCGGTAGGCTGGTGTGTTGCAACAACATTATCCATTATGTTCTACAGAAGAGGACCGTGGAAAAATGGGCAGACTGCAGCCGAAAGCAGTGTAGAAATGAATGTAGATTAAAATAAAAACAGATCAACTTATAATATTACCCCTCGTCTTATGAAATAGACGGGGGATTTTTAATAAAAAACTTTTTACAAAAAAATTAGCACTCGACTCTTGACAGTGCTAACAACAAGTGTTATAGTACGCATAGAACAAAAAAACAAGATAACAAACACACTGTTCCGGAAAGGGAGTGGGCATATGAATATAAATAAATTTACGCAGAAATCAATGGAAGCCGTTCAGAACTGTGAGAAGCTTGCCTATGAATATGGCAACCAGCAGATCGACCAGCCGCATCTGCTGTACAGTCTGCTGACGCTGGATGACAGTCTGATCATGAAGCTGATCACAAAGATGGGCATTCAGGGCGACATGTTTAAAAAACGAGGCAAAGCAGGCCATAGAGAAACTGACCAAGGTAAGCGGAGGCGGCCAGCTGTATATCAGCAATGACTTAAACAAAGTCCTCATCAATGCAGAAGATGAAGCCAAGGCCATGGGAGATGAATACGTTTCTGTAGAGCATCTTTTCCTGGCTCTGTTAAAACAGCCTTCTAAGGAAATGAAGGACCTGTTTAAGACCTATGGTATTACCAGAGAAAAGTTCCTTCAGGCACTTTCCACTGTAAGAGGCAATCAGAGAGTGGTAAGCGACAACCCGGAGGCAACTTATGATACATTACAGAAATATGGCTACGATCTGGTAGAACGTGCCAGAGACCAGAAACTGGATCCGGTTATTGGCCGTGACAGCGAGATCAGAAATGTAGTCCGTATCCTTTCACGAAAGACCAAAAATAATCCGGTGCTGATCGGTGAACCTGGTGTTGGTAAAACAGCCGTTGTAGAAGGTCTGGCGCAGCGAATAGTCCGTGGTGATGTTCCTGACGGCCTGAAGGATAAGAAACTGTTTGCCTTTGATATGGGCGCACTGGTAGCTGGCGCAAAATACAGGGGCGAGTTTGAAGAGCGTCTGAAAGCTGTTCTGGATGAAGTGAAAAAGAGTGAAGGACAGATCATCCTGTTCATCGATGAGCTGCACACCATTGTAGGCGCAGGTAAGACAGAAGGCTCTATGGACGCCGGAAATATGTTAAAGCCTATGCTTGCAAGAGGTGAACTTCACTGCATCGGTGCAACTACATTAAATGAATACCGTCAGTACATTGAAAAAGATGCTGCTCTGGAACGCCGTTTCCAGCCTGTTATGGTAGCAGAGCCTACAGTTGAAGATACTATTTCCATTCTTCGTGGTTTAAAAGAGCGCTACGAAGTTTACCACGGCGTAAAGATCGCAGACTCTGCGCTTGTAAGCGCGGCAGTGCTTTCCGACCGTTATATATCCGACCGTTTCCTTCCAGATAAGGCTATTGACCTGGTAGATGAGGCATGTGCCATGATCAAGACAGAGCTTGACAGTATGCCGGCAGAGCTGGATGAACTGTCACGTAAGATCATGCAGATGGAGATCGAGGAAGCGGCTCTTAAGAAAGAGACGGACAGACTGAGCAAAGAACGTCTGGAAGACTTACAGAAAGAACTGGCAGAACTTCATGATAAATTTGCTGCAGGCAAAGCCCAGTGGCAGAATGAAAAGCCAGTGTAGATAAATTATCCAGTCTCCGTGAGGAGATCGAGGCTGTGAACCGCCAGATTCAGGATGCACAGCAGAAATATGATCTGAACAAGGCTGCAGAGCTGCAGTACGGCAAGCTGCCTCAGCTGCAGAAAGAGCTGGAAGCTGAGGAAGAAAAGGTTAAAAATGAAGACCTCAGCCTGGTACATGAAAGTGTAACAGAAGATGAGATCGCCCGTATTGTATCCAAGTGGACAGGTATCCCCGTTGCGAAGCTGACAGAAAGTGAGCGCAGCAAGACCTTACATCTGGATGAAGTCCTTCACAAACGTGTAGTAGGACAGGACGAGGCAGTAGAAAAGGTTACAGATGCCATTATACGTTCCAAAGGCCGGTATCAAAGATCCTACAAAGCCAATTGGTTCTTTCCTGTTCTTAGGACCTACCGGTGTAGGTAAAACAGAACTTGCAAAGGCACTGGCGGAGTCATTGTTCGATGATGAGTCCAATATGGTGCGTATTGATATGAGTGAGTACATGGAGAAGCATTCTGTGGCTCGTCTTATCGGAGCGCCTCCAGGTTATGTTGGCTATGATGAAGGTGGCCAGCTGACAGAAGCAGTACGCCGTAAACCATACAGTGTTGTCCTCTTTGATGAGGTAGAAAAGGCACATCCCGATGTATTCAATGTACTGTTGCAGGTACTGGATGATGGTCGTATCACTGATTCCCAGGGGCGTACTGTAGACTTTAAGAATACCATTATCATCCTTACTTCCAATATTGGTTCCCAGTATCTGTTGGAGGGAATTGATGAAAACGGCAATATCCGTGAAGAAGCGAGAAATATGGTCATGGGTGATCTGAAAGCCCACTTCAGACCTGAGTTTTTAAACCGTCTGGATGAGATGATCCTGTTTAAGCCTCTGACTAAGGATAATATCAGTCGTATTGTTGATCTGTGCGTAGCAGACCTGAACAAGCGTCTGGCTGACAGAGAGTTAAAGCTGCGTCTGACAGATGCTGCCAAGGTATTTATCACAGATCATGGATACGATCCTGTATACGGTGCGCGTCCTCTGAAGCGTTACCTTCAGAAGAATGTGGAAACACTGGCTGCACGTATCATTCTTGCAGATGGAGTAGGAGAAGGCTCCGTGATCGTGATCGATGTAGATCCACAGGAGATCACCTGACTGCCAAGGCAGAATAATGGTTTCTTTATTCTGATCGATGACCCGGGTCTGCTGCAAACAGAAATGCTTGCAGCAGACCTGTTTTTTTGCTTTAATACACATTATTTTACCTATAATATAAGCATTATAAAGTGAATAAAGCAAGAAAACAGGCGGATTTTCAGGACCTAAATGCACAGATTACAGTTGAAATGGAAAGTAACAGATGTTATAATTTTTGTAATAATTATGTTAACAAGAAAGGAAAAGATCCTATGAGTGCAATACCCAAAGATCCTATGATTTTGTTAAGCTATATAAATACCCAGTTAAGAGATAACTACAGTTCCTTAGAAGAATTGTGTCAGGCTATGGATCTGGATGAAGACCAGATCAAAAAAGACTCTGTCTGACATAGGTTTTGAGTATGAGCCTGAACAAAATTGTTTTCGCTAAAAAGAGCCGGTTTTATCTGAGCAAGCATGATCAGGTAAAGCCGGTTTTTGCTTTTAACTTCCAGAAAGGAGGAAAAATGGCTCTTTACAGATACAATGCCAGAGACAGGGAAAACAGAAAGTATAAAGGCGTTAAAGAAGCTGGAAGTGAAGCAGAACTGGTAAAAGCTCTGTTAGAAGACGGCCTGTACTGCTGTTCTTTGAAAAATGAAGAAAGAACTGCCTCCATGAAGCATTTTACAGTTCCGTTAAAGCTGCTTCCTCCTTTGTGCAGCCAGGTCAGTTCCATGCTGGCGGCAGGTGTTCCTCAGGCGGAGATCTTAAAACAGCCTGTAAAACAGCGGCAAACAGGGAAATGAAGGCGCTTCTTGGTGAACTGGAAGAAAAAAGTCCACAAAGGACAGACTCTTTTTGAGGCAATGGAGTCCATGCATGGCTGTTTTCCAAAACTTCTTGTGTATATGGTCCAGACAGGAGAGACCAGTGGAACCCTGGATCATATTTTAGAGAAAATGTCCAGTTATTATGAAAAAGAAGTAGAAATGGCAGGAAAGGTACGGACAGCGATGATCTATCCCTGTATCCTTTTCTTTGCATCCATAGGAGCGTCCGCCTTTCTGCTTACATCGGTTCTTCCACAGTTCAGAGTTATGCTGGCAGAATATGAACTTCCGGCTATTACCCGTTTTATGATGAAAGCAGGGGCCTATCTTCAGGATAACTGGCTTTTGTATGTCTGTTTCCTGCCTTTGTTGCTTTTTGTTTATGATGGCACTTTTTGCAGTTCCATGGCTGCGTCTGCGAAGAGACCAGATGATCCTTTACATCCCTGTGAGCTCAGGGCTTATGAAGACCATTTATACATCCAGGTTTGCTTCGGCGTTCTCTGTTCTTTATGGAAGCGGAACGGGAATTTTAGAGTGTATGGATATAACGGGACATGTAATGGGAAATACATGGATCGAAAAGCAGCTGATAGAGCCTGCCGTAGGCTTGCAAAAAGGAGAGAGTCTTTCCCAGGCATTAAGCCGTCAGAGAATCTTTCATCCGGTATTTCTTTCCATGGTGGCTGCGGCAGAAGAGTCCGGACATCTGGAAGCTGTTTTAAAACAGGCCGGGATCTATTATGAAAAAGCAGCAGAACAGTCTGCAGTGAGAATGGTAACACTGCTGGAGCCATGTATGATCCTGATCATGGCAGCAGTGGTGGGAAGTATTGTTTTATCCATTATGCTGCCGGTATTCAGTATGTATACAGCAATGTTATAAAGGAGGATGCGATGAAACATTCTATTTATCTTACAGAAGATAAACTTTATTACATCCGAAAAGAAAAGGGAGCCAGAGGCTACAGTTTTATGGGTTCCCGCACCATAACCGGACCAGAAACTGTAACTGGTGCCATGGAATCACTGGCAGATATTTATAATCTGAAAGGAAGAGCGGTCGTCCTGGCTATAAAAGCCTCTGTAAAGATCCATTTTATGAGTCTTCCGGCTTCCTCTAAGAAAACGGCTTTGCAGATGGCGGAAAAACAACTGCTGGTCCTGGGAGAGGAAGGAGAACGCCTTCTTGCAGCTGATTTTATGCCAAATAATGGTCGGGGCATGTTAAAAGGAACTGTGTACACAGTATCAGAAGCATGGATCCGGGCCATTGAAACGGGAGCCCTGATCACGCGTTTCCGTATCCGTTCCATTTTGCCGGGACCTGCGCTGTTGGCCTCTTTTCTGGAACCTTCCGATTATGGAATGAATAAGGGAACGGTGATCTTTGTCCATCTTGCAGACCAGTCCATTGTTTTTACCAGATGGAAAATGGACACTGCCGTCATCTGGAACATTCCAGTTTAAAACCAGGGATGTTTGCCTATCTGGGAGAAGAAAAGGCGTTAATGGAAGAAGTGGCGGTTCTGATCCGTCGTTTTCAGACCAGGATGAAACAGGAAAGACGGGAATTTCAGATACAGGGAGTCCTGATCCAGGGTGAGTGTTTGAAAGCACCCAGATCAGACGCAGGAGTTCTTGCAAAAATGCTGGGGATCCCCTGTATGGCTCTGGGAAAAAATGGGATATGGAAACGGCAGGCATTAGCGGGAGAACTGAAAAATCTGCTTTACCGGAATACAGGTGAATTTATGGAAGGAGAAAGCTTCTATGAAAAGATAACAGAGGCAGGTTTTCCTTTAGGTCCGGTGTGCGCCAGTCTGGTAGCATTTGCAGTCATCGTTCTGAGTGCCCTGGGCGGTCAGTTTTATACAGCCGGAAAGCTGGAACGTCTGGACCGGATCAGTGCAGACCAGCAGGGTAATGATGTTACACAGGAACGAAGGGATCTGGAAGGAAAGATCAGTGAACTGGCAAAACTGACAGCGGAAAAAAAAGAGAACTTGCCGGTCAGATCACACTGGATCCGGCGGTATTTTCCTGTCTGGAGCAGGCGCTTTTGCCGGAAATGGACTTGGAAACCATAGAATATCAGGCAGAGGATGCCAGCATACATCTAAAATTAAGCACCAGTAAGCCGGAGCAGGTTTCTCTGTTTTGCGAAAAAATAGAAGAAAATTCCGGATTTTCTTTACAGCAGAGTCACTGGCAGCAACAGGAAGATAAAGTAAGCGCTGCCCTGGTCTTTACAATAGGAAGGGGGCCAAAGATGAGGCTCAGTAAGCGGGAACGTTTTTTACTGGCAGTTCTGACGCTGTTACTGTTGTGGACCGGTTTTTATAAATTCTGGATCGAGCCGGAAACAGATCTGTTGTTTGCCAACTTACAGGAGATCAACAGGCTGGAAGAACAGATCAAACGGGGCGGTCCCCAGGGAAAACAGAACCTGGAACAGACGGCAGAAAAACTGGAACAAGCCGGAAACGGACAGATCTATTTTGCAGATATGAGTCCGGAAAAAATGGACAGAAAGCTTTTGCAGCTTGCAGGAGAAACTGGGATACAACTTTCCGGAGTGGAAACAGGGGAAACAAAGAGATGGATACAGCAGGTTATGTGTATACACCTCTTACACTGGAATTTGTGTGTACAGACAGGGAACAGGCAGCCGGATTTGTGGAAAAGATCAACCAGGAAGGCGCCGGTATGTGGATAAAGTCGTTGCAGTTAGAAAAAGATGAAACTGCGATGAAAGGGACCATGGAGGTGGTTTATTGTCATGACCAGTGAAAAACAGGCAGGCTTTTCTCTTTTAGAGGTGATCGTAAGCACAGCCATCCTCTTTTCTGTAGCAGGAGCCTTTCTTTCCATGACTGCTGCAAACGGAGTCCTTCTTACCAGGGAACATTCCCTGATGCAAAATGTATACGAACTGTCTGAACTGGCAGAAGAAGGACAGGGAGAATGGACCGGAGAAGAATTAGAGATCATCTTTGAAGGAGAAGAGGAAGACGCAAGCGAAATATTTGGAAAATACATTGTGACCAGTGAAGGAGGAGACTCTATGACTTATTACAAAGGGGATTCAATGAGAAACAGAGATGGATTTACATTGCTGGAACTTGTAGCTGCTCTTTCACTCAGTGCGGTCATAGGGATCTGGGCAGCCGGCTTTTTTCGGCAGTCAGATGCATGAATACAAAAAGCAGACGCAGATCCTTAAGACAGAGGAATTAGCAGACCGTGTCTGTTTTCAGATCACTTCCAGACTGGATCATGCCTTCCTTTTCCGGGTGGACCCCAAAGAAAGTTCTGTTTTGTATTACTGCGAGGGATCCGGTGAATTAGGAGAACAATGGGAGCAGATATCAGAAGAAGACTTAGGATTGGGTGCTGAGAAAGAGTATGAGGTCCGGCTGGATTTTTTCTGATACACAGTCTCAAAAGGCAGTTTCTGAGATAACAGTCCTTTATAAAGGAGAGAAAGTATACTCCCGGACGATCCGGCTTTCTTCTGTTTATGGATATTTGGAGGATGGAGAGGATGAGAAAGGTGAAAACGAGAATAAAGACGGATCGCTTTCATGGTGATGGCCGGGAAGGCGGAAGTCTGCTGTATGTGATCTTTTTATTACACTGCTTTCTGTATTTGCCTGTGGTTTTATGGCAGTGTCCAGATATCATATAAAAATGGCTCTGAAAAACCGGGCATACATGGAAGCGCGCCTGACCACCCATATGATCCATAATTCTTTCTGCGAAGCAGTTTCAAAGGGAGAAAGTGATGACCTTAGGCTTTTGTGGAACCAGTATGAAGGAGATCTGGAGGATGAGGAAGCAGAAGAAAAGGAAAACGAAGATATACCAGAAACAGAAGGTGCCGGGGCAGACGGGATAACGAAACTGGATGCAGATGAAATACAAGATACAAATGAAAGACAGGATGCAGACGAAAGACAGGATACAGACCTGGATTTAGAAGACCGGGAATACATAACAGAAGGAACCGGAAGTTATACCGATGAAAAAAGGCGAACCCTGCGAAGTGCGTATCCGCCTGAAATTAGAACCTGTGGAAGAAAAAGCCTATGTGGATACATGGACGAAAATATCCGGTTTTTCCATGCATTTAGAAGGAGAAGTTCCTTTACAGGATACCCCATAGGCCCAGATACCAGGTAAAGATCTTTTCTTCAAAAAAAAGAGAAAGATCAAAATGGACACAGTAAAGAATGGTGCCATGGGAAGTCTTGTTTTCAGGGAGGCTTTCTTAAAAATGAGAAGGGCAGACAGAACATACCTGCCAGTATATAGGCAAAAACAAGGGAGACCGCTCCGGTTGTGATCCCAAGAAAGAAGCCACAGGCAGTCATCAGTTTTACATCACCCATACCAATACCGCCGCGGCTGATAAGACGGATCCCTTCCAAAAGCCCGCCGCAGAGAACAGCGCCCTCTATACGCAATAGAAGTCCGGGACCTGACCGGATGAACAGAGAATAGAAAGACAGCAAAAAGATCAGGATGGAAACAGAGTCAGGGATATAACCTTCTTTCAGGTCTGTCCATGCAGCAATGATAAGAAGAAGGATAAACAGAAAGAAAATTCCTGCAGCCATATTGTCACCTCCTGAAAAATCATCTATAAAAAAGTATAACATCTGGAAAAGAAAGGAGCAACCAGACCATGAAGATCACCATTGAAGAAATGCTGGTGGAACGGGATATTATTTCCAGACAGCAGCTAGAACGGTAAAAGAGATCCAGAAAAGTCATGAAGATAAAAGCCTGACAGATATGTTGCTTCTTTTGGGATATACAACAGAAGATGTGATCATGAACTGTTTCAGCGACCGGGATGACATGGAGATCATCCATTTAGAGGAACGGACCGCAGATCCGGCTGCCATAGAGATGCTTCCGGAGTCCTTTATTGTGAACAATGAGATCGTACCTGTATGTTTTGAAAAAGGGGATCTTTTAGTTGCCTGCGCCTTTCCTGTAGATCCGGATATTTTAGAGGAAGCGGCGACAATCTCCGGTATGACGATCCGGCCGGTGCTGACACCTGCAGACCAGATCCAGAAGATGCTGTCGGGGATGGAAACTATAACAGAAGAGAAGAAAAAGCAGCTGAAACCGGAAAGACAGCAGAAAAAGTGGAAAGCGCTCCTGCAGTCCGCCTGGTCAATACGCTGATCGAATCTGCATATAAGAGAAATGCCAGTGATATCCACATAGAGCCGGGAAAAGAATTTCTGACCATCCGTTTTCGTATTGACGGAGATCTGTGTATGTATACAAAGATGGAAATGTCCTATCACCGGCCGGTGGTTACCAGGCTGAAACTTATGGGAGAAATGGACATTGCAGAAAAAAAGACTTCCCCAGGATGGAAAGTACCGCTATGAAAAAGAAGAGATGGCAACAGATCTGCGAATTTCCACCCTTCCTTCCGTTTACGGGGAAAAAAAGTAGTACTGCGACTGCTGGGAAATGACAGGGACAGTTCCCTGATAGATGTGCGCCGTCTGGGAATGGATGAAAAGCAGGAAGAAATATTTTGCAGAATGTTAAAAGCGCCCTTTGGCATCATTCTTGTAACAGGACCTACAGGAAGCGGAAAATCTACCACCCTTTATGCAGCCTTAAGCCAGTTGGCAGAAAAGAAGATTAACTGTGTAACTGTTGAAGACCCGGTGGAAAAGCTGATAAATGGTGTTACCCAGGTTCAGGTAAATGCCAAGGCGGGACTTACTTTTTGCAACGGCCCTCCGTTCTATTTTAAGACAGGATCCGGATGTGATCATGGTGGGAGAAATACGAGATGAAGAAACAGCAGATATTGGCGTAAGAGCCGCTGTTACAGGTCATCTGGTGCTGTCAACGCTGCATACAAACGACTGTGTCTCTGCTGTCTACCGTCTGCAAAATATGGGGATTCCTTTATATGATCGCTGCTGCCACCACAGGGGTAGTGGCGCAACGACTGGTAAAAGTGCTCTGTCCTCACTGCAGGCGGAAGATAAAAAGCCGGACAGCAGACAAAACGGCTGTTGTATGAGGTTTCAGGAAAGGAAGCAGAGGAAGTCTGGGAGGCAGTTGGCTGTGAAGAGTGTCTGAATACAGGATACAGCCACAGGCGGGCGATCTATGAAATGTTTGAGCTGAACGAGACAACAAAAAAATATGATCCGTGATGGAGAAACAGCAGAAAAGATCCGCCGCTACCAGAGGGAAAGAGGCTTCCCTTTCTCTCCAGGAACAGGCAGCCCAGATGGTAATGAACGGTGAAATGGATATGGAAGAAGCAGAGAAAGTGATCTATTCTGCAGACTAAAATTCCAAGAGAATGTTAAGATACAAGGGAGGCAATGTATGAAGAACAGAAAGTGGAAAGAAAAAAGAGGATTTACCTTAGTGGAACTGATCTGCGTGATCGCGATCATGGGCATTTTAATGGCTGTGGCAGTACCTTCTTACAGCTGTATCCAGGAGAAATCTGCCAAACAGGTAGCTATTTCCAATGCAAGAGCCAACTATATGCAGGGAAAAGCGCAGCAGGAAATGGTAGATGCCGGTGTGCTTGCAGATTCAGAAACAGAAGCTTATAACTATGGTGCCAGTGAAGACAAGGCAACCTGGGAAGGTGAGATCGGCAAGAAGAGTTACAAAGCAGAACACTCCGGAAAAACAGGTGAAGGCTACATTCTCTCAGATGATAACGGAACTGACCGGTAACAGCAGTCCAGGTTTTGGGGAAAGCAGGAAAAAGAAAAAATGTTGAAGAGAATAAAAAGTCAGGGGATTTTCCTGATCGAATTGCTGGCTGTCCTTGCGATCCTTTCTATTCTTATGGCAGTAGCGGTCCCGGCCACTGCAGGTTATATCAAAAGTGCCAGAAGGGCGGCTGCCTATACAGAGTCCCAGATCGCGGCAGACGCAGTACAGCTGTATCTGTATGATGAAAAGAAGCAGGGCGCTTAACAGTAGGCAAGCTTCACAAATTAATGAATTTAAACTTAAGTGACCCGGAAAATGTTCTGGCAGATTATATTTCCGGTGGTCAGAAAAACTCCAGGATCGTATCTGTGGACGCAGATCTGAAAACAGGACAGTTAAAGAAACTGATCTATGAAAATAAATTTGTAAAAGTCAGTCTTACAGTGGATGAAGATGGCACAAGAAATATGGAAGAAGATACCATGGATAAGGCAGACTGAAACACGGGCAGACTATTGCCATGAAAAGACAAGCTGCTTATTTATCTATTTTAAAAGATTTTTTCCGCTGCGGATCGCCGGATGGTGCTTAGAGATCCTCTTTACATCTGTGGAAGCGTGGATGAGGGGAGATGTGAAAATGATGGGGACTACCTCTGTTATCATGTTTCCCATTTATGCGGCCGGTGCCATTCTTCCGGATATTGTAAAATGGTGCGACCGATGGTTAAGCGGACTTCCAGATTTTTTAAAAGCTGACAGGGAAGAAATATCCCCTGTGGCTTTAAAACTGCGCCATGGACTGATCTATATGGTGCTTATCTATACCGGAGAATATATAGCCGGTTCTTTTCTGATGGCCAAAGGACTCTGTCCCTGGGATTATTCCCAGTGGCCGGATCAGATCCACGGAGTCATTCGTCTTGCATTTATCCCCTTCTGGTTTGGGACCGGCCTGCTTTTTTGAGTCACTCTGTACCCATTGATGACTTGTATTTAGGCAGGTCTTTTTTATATAATAGTAACAGTTTAAACTGACAAAGGAGAAAAATATGATACGTTTGATTTTGGTGGTGTTAGCAGTGGTGCTGTATCTGATCTTTTCAATTCCGGTGCTGTCTTATTTAAAGAACCTGGAAAAAAAGGATCCAAAGGCAGCTGCAAAGAAAAGTCTTGACCTGGTGCGGTGGATTCTGGGGATCGTAAGGGACCTGGCAGGGATCACTTATGAGGTCCGGGGACTGGAACATATCCCTTCCGACCGTGCAGTACTTTATGTTGGAAACCACAGAAGCTATTTTGACATTGTAATGGGTTACACTACAGTTCCGGCGCCTACCGGTTTTATTGCCAAAAAAAGAGATGATCGGTATTCCGCTGTTAAGCCAGTGGATGGTGCAGATGAACTGCCTGTTTTTGGACCGCAGCAATATAAAAGAAGGTCTAAAAACGATCCTTACAGGAATTGAGAAAGTAAAAGGCGGCATTTCCATGTGGATCTTCCCGGAAGGAACCAGAAATAAAAGCGAAGATCCTGCAGATCTGATGGAATTCCATGAGGGAAGTTTAAAGATCGCAGAAAAAGCGGCTGCCCGGTTATCCCCGTAGCGATCACAGGTACAGATGATGTATTTGAACGTCATATCCCATGGATCCGGAAAAGCCATGTGATCATTGAATACGGAGAGCCTATTTATTTAAAGGAGCTTCCTTTGGATAAAAAGAAATTCCCGGGGCCTATACCAGAGAGATCATCAGTGAGATGATAAAAAACAGCAGCAGGAAAGAGCTGGAAAATAAAGAAGCAACATAAGCGGTAAAAGAAAAGACATAAGCAAAAGACATAAGCGAGGATGGAAAATTATGGAAAATCTGGATCTTCAGGAAATACGGAAAAAACTGGATGGGATCGACAACCAGTTAGTAGAACTGTTTGAAAAAAGAATGGCGCTCTGTTCCGATGTAGCTGAATTTAAAATTCAGACAGGAAAGAAAGTCTACGATGGGGAGCGGGAACGGCAGAAATTAGACTCTGTGATGGCTATGGCAGACAGCGAGTTTAATAAAAAGGTGTTTATGAACTGTTTTCACAGATTATGACCATCAGCCGCAAACTGCAGTATGGTCTTTTAGTACGTCATGGACAGGCCCTTGAGACCGGATTTACCATGGTAGATGACCTGAAAAAGAAGGCGTGCGCATTGCCTATCAGGGAGTGGAAGGTTCCTATGGACATGGGGCGGCCCTTCAGTATTTTGGACAGGACGCAGATGTATATCATGTAAAATCCATGGAAGATGCTATGGTGGAAGTAGAAGAGGGAAGAGCGGACTATGCGGTACTCCCTATTGAAAATTCTTCCGCAGGGGCAGTCAGCGACAATTACGATCTTCTGGTAAAGCATAATGTATACATAGTAGGAGAGACAGAACTTGCCGTAAATCACGCCCCTTTTAGGACTTCCGGGAGCAACTTTAGAGGACATCCGTCAGGTATATTCCCATCCTCAGGCACTGATGCAGTGTTTCCAGTATTTAAACAGCCACAGACAGTGGCGCCAGGTAAGTATGGAAAACACAGCTGTTTCCGCAAAGAAGGTATTAGAGGATGCAGATGTGACCCAGGCAGCTGTAGCCAGCGAGATCGCCGGAAAGCTGTATGGTCTGAAAGTGCTCCAGCCATCCATTAATTACAATAAAAATAATGTGACCCGCTTTATCATTCTGGCAAAAGATCCGGTATACTGTAAGGGAGCCAACAAGATCAGTATCTGTTTTGAATGTGCCCACAAGAGCGGTACTCTTTACAATATGTTAGGAAACCTGATCTACAATGGTGTTAATATGCTGATGATCGAATCCAGACCGATCCGGGAAGAAGCTGGGAATACCGTTTCTTTGTAGATGTGGAAGGTACCTTAAGTGATCCTGCAGTCCAGAATGCTTTAAAAGGCATTTCCGAGGAAGCAGCTACTTTAAGGGTTCTGGGAAATTATGAGGCACAGACAGATAAATAGGATATGATCCAAAATACAGAAAGAGGACAGAAACATGAATATCAGTGAACTTGTGATCTATAGAAATTTAAAACATGAAGATCTTTTTGAGGATATGGCAGGCCTTATGGGACTGGGAAAGAAGGACAGAAAGCAGACCCGTTTGCCTGTGCAGGAGAACTGGTGGAACTGGCAGTAGAATATGGTTTTGAGGGCAATTTATGGCACTGCTTCTTAGCGCTCTGCCTTGCAGACAATGAAAATGCCTACACTACCACCTGCGAGATCCGCGGAAATGCGGGAGGCACCCTGGATATGCTGGCAAAAAATGATTACCGCATTTTTTAAGGCATTATTTGATTATGATCTGGAAACACTGGAACCGGCAGCTATGTGGAAAGAAATTGCCCACTATCGCCCATCCAGACAGGAGAGCCGTGTATTTAACAGACGGATCCGTGACCGCATCGTAGATCTGGCAGTCCTTTTAGAGCAGTCAGAAGATGAAAATGAATTCCAGAGCCATATGGCTGCATTTTACGGCGAATATGGTGTTGGAAAATTTGGTTTAAACAAGGCATTCCGCATTATCGAAAAGAAGAAGAACACAAAGTGATCATTGATCCGATCATCAATGTAGAGCATATTTACTTTAAAGACATTGTAGGATATGAAATGCAGAAAAGAAACTGATCGAGAATACAGAAGCCTTTATCAGCGGAAAAGAAGCAAATAATGTCCTGCTCTTTGGAGATGCGGGAACCGGAAAATCTTCCAGCGTAAAAGCCATCCTCAATGAATATTATGGTCAGGGACTGCGTATGATTGAAGTGTACAAGCATCAGTTTAAGGCACTTTCTGAAGTCTTAGAGCAGATCAAAGACCGTAACTACAAGTTTATTATCTATATGGATGACCTTTCTTTTGAAGAGTATGAGCTGGAATATAAATATCTGAAAGCGATCTTAGAGGGCGGACTTGGAAAACGTCCGAAGAATGTGCTTATTTATGCAACCTCCAACCGCAGACATCTGATCCGTGAGAAGTTCTCGGACAAGAGAGAATTAGATGATGATCTGCACAACAATGATACCGTTCAGGAGAAGCTGTCTTTAGCAGCCCGTTTCGGTGTGACCATCTACTATGGTTCTCCGGACAAGTTCCAGTTCCAGGGCATTGTAAAGGCTCTGGCAGAAAAATACCATCTGGATATGCCGGAAGAAGAACTGCTTTTAGAGGCAAACAAGTGGGAAATCAGCCACGGCGGACTGTCCGGACGTACTGCTTCCCAGTTTATTACTCATCTGTTAGGCAGAAAGTAAGAATGGGACTAATAATGGGTGTAGTTATGCGATTTTACATAAAATTTACAAAGCCTTTACTCCCATATGAGGGTAAGGCAGGTTAAATTGAGGTAGAATACTGTATACAGATGTATAAAACAGAACTATTTTCAAATTCCCCGTTTTGGGGAATTTTTAAAAGAACATTACAGTTCTCTCGTAAGGAGGAAAAAGTGGCAGTTAGGATGTTTGCAGCGATCGATGTAGGTTCCTTTGCACTGGAGTTAGGGATCTATGAGATCTCAGATAAAACAGGGATAAGAAATGTTGAGCATATCCGTCATGTGATCGCTTTGGGAAGCGATACCTTCCAGTGAAGGGAAAAATAAGTTATGACCTGGTAGATGAAATGTGCCGGGTATTGGAAAAATTTACGGAAACCATGAAAATGTACCGGGTCAAGGACTATCGTGCCTATGCCACTACTGCCATGCGTGAAGCGAAAACAGCCGGATCATCCTGGACCAGATCCGGTGCGCACAGGGCTGGAAGTGCACATTATCAGCAACTCGGAACAGCGCTTTATCAGCTACAAGGCCGTTGCCTCCAAAGGCGGTGAGTTTAACCAGATCATCCAGAAGGGTACAGCCATCGTGGATGTAGGTTTTGGCAGTGCACAGATCTCCTTTTCGATAAAGACTCTCTGGTGGCTACCCAGAACCTGCCTCTTGGCAGCCTGCGTCTGCGCAGCCAGTTAGCCAAAATACCTGCCAGTGTGGACGGCCACAGACTTCATATTGAAGAGATCGTGGATAACGAACTGATCACATTCCGGAAAATGTACTTAAGAGACCGCCAGATTACCAATCTGATCGGTATCGGTGACAATATTTTATATCTTATGCGCCGTCTGGGTATAAAAGGCGGGGAAAACAGGGTAGACTCAGCTGCCATGCATGCTTTTTTACGATAAACTCTCCCAGATGACCATTGACCAGATTGAGGAAAATTTCGGTGTAAACAGTGAATATGCAGCCCTTCTTCTTCCGGCAGCAACTGTGTATACAAGGATTTTAGATATAACAGGTGCGGAAATGTTCTGGATCCCGGCGATCGGCATATGTGATGGTATTGCAGCGGAATATGCCAGCGATAAAAAGCTGATCCGCTTTGACCATAACTTTGAAAATGATATTCTTGCGGCAGCCAGAAACATGGCGAAAAAAATATAAGTGTCATGCCAGCCATAATCAGGTGTTGGAGCAGTATGCCATGAATATTTTTGACAGCACCAGGAGATTTCACGGATTAGGGGACAGAGAACGTCTGCTGCTTCCAGATCGCAGTTACCCTTCATGCCTGCGGAAAGTTTATCAGCATGAAAAACTCCAATGAATGTGGCTATACTCTGATCATGTCTACAGAGATCATTGGTTTAAGCCATTTAGAGCGTGAGATCATTGCCAATGTAGTGCGTTATAACATCCGTGATTTCGATTATGATATGATGCAGCTGGAAACAGAAGCAGGACAGGATCTGGCAGGAGTATCTGACCGGACGGCCATTACCATTCTGATCGCAAAGCTGACAGCAATCCTGCGTCTTGCCAACTCTATGGACAAGACCCATAAGTCAAAGCTGATCGACTGCCGTATGGCAGTAAGAGAAGGCCAGCTGGTGATCACTACCGGTTATAAGGGTGATCTGGCCTTAGAGAGTGCCTCTTTTGAACAGAAGGCAGCTTTCTTTGAAGAAATATTTGGAATACGTCCTGTGCTGAAGCAGAAGAGGAGAGTGTAAAATGGCTGAGAAAAATGATTATGTAAACCGCGAACTAAGCTGGATCGAGTTTAACTACCGTGTGTTAAGCGAAGCAAGAGATAAAAGTACCCCTTTGTTTGACCGCCTGAAATTTTTAAGCATTACAGCTTCTAATCTGGATGAGTTTTACATGGTTCGTGTAGCTTCTTTAAAAGACATGGTCCATGCGAAATATGCCAAAAAGATATTGCAGGACTTACTGCAAAAGAGCAGCTGGACAAGATCAGTGAAAAGACTCACCAGCTGGTAGATCTGCAGTATTCCACCTACAACCGCTCCCTGGTACCTGCTTTAAAGCAGAATGGTCTGCGCATCGTCATGGAACATGAAGACCTTACCGAAGATGAGGCTGCTTTTGCAGATGAATATTTCCACAAAAATGTATATCCGGTCCTTACACCAATGGCCTTTGACTCATCCAGACCGTTTCCTCTGATCCGCAATAAAACATTAAACATTGCCGCTCTTTTGAAAAAGAAGAATGAAAAAGAGGCAGAGCTGGAATTTGCCATGGTACAGGTTCCATCTGTTATCCCAAGGATTGTAGAGCTGCCGGAAGAAAAGGATGAGAACGGAGAAACCCAGAGAGTGGTCATCCTGTTAGAGGAGATCATTGAGCGGAACATGCAGTCATTATTCTTAAATTATGACATTGTGGCATCCCATCCTTTCCGTATCATGCGAAATGCAGATTTCTCATTAGATGAAGAAGAAGCGGTAGACTTACTGGAAGAGATCCAGAAACAGTTAAAGAAGCGTCAGTGGGGCGAGGCCATCCGCCTTGAGATCGAGTCCAATGTGGATAAACAGCTTTTTAAAGATCTTAAAGAAGGAACTTTCCATCAGCTCCGAAGATATCTTCCAGATATCCGGACCACTGGATCTGACCTTTTTAATGAAAATGTATGGTCTTGATGGGTTTGACCATTTAAAGACTCCGAAATACACACCGCAGCCTGTTCCGGAACTGATGAATGAGGACAATATCTTCACCAATATCCGAAAAGGCGATATCCTGCTTCACCATCCATACCAGAGCTTTGATCCGGTCGTTAATTTTGTCCGCAGTGCAGCAAGAGATCCGGAAGTCCTTGCCATCAAGCAGACCTTATACCGTGTCAGCGGAAATTCACCGATCATTGCTGCCCTTGCGCAGGCAGCAGAAAACGGCAAACAGGTATCCGTGCTGGTGGAGCTGAAAGCACGTTTTGATGAAGAAAACAATATCATCTGGGCCAAGATGCTGGAGAAAGCAGGCTGCCATGTTATCTATGGTCTGGTGGGCTTAAAGACCCACAGTAAGATCACTCTGGTTGTCCGTATGGAAGAAGACGGTATCCGCCGTTATGTCCACCTGGGAACCGGAAACTACAATGATTCCACTGCCAAACTCTATACAGACTGCGGTATCTTTACCTGCGATCCCCAGATCGGTGAAGACGCAACTGCTGTATTTAATATGCTTTCCGGCTATTCAGAGCCAAGAGCATGGAACAAGCTGTCAGTAGCTCCTTTATGGCTGCGCCATCGTTTCCTGCGCATGATCAACCGTGAAACAGAGCATGCGAGAGAAGGCAGAGAAGCCCACATTATGGCAAAAATGAACTCCCTTTGCGATAAGGAGATCATTTCCGCCCTTTATGACGCTTCCTGTGCAGGGGTAAAAATAGAGCTGATCGTCCGTGGTATCTGCTGCCTGAAAGCAGGAGTTCCCGGTCTTAGCGAAAATATTTCCGTGCGCTCCATCGTAGGAAATTTCCTGGAACATAGCCGTATTTTCTATTTCTTTAATGACGCAAGTCCGGAAGTTTATATGGGCAGTGCAGACTGGATGCCAAGAAACTTGGACCGCCGTGTGGAGATCCTGTTCCCGGTAGAAGATGAAAACCTGAAAGAAAAGGTGATCCATATCCTGAAACTGGAACTGGAAGACAATGTAAAAGCACATCTTCTCCAGCCGGATGGAAGCTACGAGAAAGTGGACAAGCGTGGAAAGGTCCTTGTAAATTCCCAGGATCAGTTCTGCGAAGAAGCCATCGAAATGGCAAAGGCCTGCCAGGAGTCAAAAAGACCCGGCAGTGACCAGGATCTTCCAGCCGATCGAAAGCAGTAATGAATAAAATTTAATCTGAGAAGGGCTGTTTACGCAGTCCTTTTTTTTGACTTTTTAATTGCAATCTGCTGTTTAGGAAAGAATTTCTGCATTTTAGGAAAAAGTGGTTGCAAAGAAAAATAGTTATGGTACGATACCAGTATCTTTTATTTTGATCTTTTTAAATATTTCTTTTCTATCTGGAGTCTTTTTTGATCCCAACCAGTTTAAACAAAATAAAGCAAAGCTACAAAATGTAAAAGGAGAATCTGTGCCTATGTGGAAAATAGCAGTTGCTGACACGGCAGAGGACCATTTAACGCTTTTAAAAGATGCCCTAAAAGCGTATTTCCAGGAAACACACAGGGTATTTTCTGTGACTTCTTATACAGATCTTACATTTCTGAAAAAGACATGGCTCAGGGGGAACATTTTGACCTTCTGATCCTGGATCTTGTGATGAACGGCCAAAGGAGCGTTGAAGCAGTCCGGCGGATCCGGGAAAAAGAGGATGGAACCCCTCTTATATTTCTCACTGCAAACAGGGAATACGCTGTGGAAAGTTATGAAATGAACGCACTGGATTACATGATAAAACCTTTGAAAAAGGAGCGCCTGGTGAAGCGGTTAGACCAGCTTTTCAAAAGAAAAAATCCCAGATTTTCAGTCCGTACACAGGGAGATTACAGCTATTACGGTTATGATGAACTGGTGTATTTTGAAGCCAGGGAGCACCGGGTATATGGCAGGCGAAAAGACGGAAGGGAGTTTAAATGTTCCCAAAATCTTGGCAGGATCGAAGAACAGCTGAGAGAAGATCCACGTTTTTACCGCTGCCACAGAGGCTATATCGTAAATCTGGATTACGTAGAACAGATCAGAGAAGTAATGTTGTTAAAAGGAGATCTCCGTGTTCCCTACAGGCTCAGAAACAAACGAAAAATAAAGGAAGATTACCAGCGGTATGTAACAGAAAATATCTGTTTTTTAAAGGAGGGAAAGGGCAGTGGAAAAGAATGGGTTAGCAAGATGGGAACTTTTGTGGGGACGCTTTTGTGTATCCTGATCCTGCCGGTTGTAGTTATAAACTGCACACTGTTGTTTAAAAGCCATATAAACAGGGAGCGGGTGCCGAATATTGCAGGTACTTTCCCAATGGTGGTACTGACAGATTCCATGTATCCGGAATTTCAGGCAGGGGACCTGATTTTTTGCCATACAAAATCTGCCTCGGATGTAAGGCCAGGGATGTGATCGCATTTTTTGATCCTGCAGGAAACGGAAAAAGCATTGTCACCCACAGAGTGGAGTCAATTACAACAGATGAAAATGGAAGTCTGGCATGGGTTACAAAAGGGGATGCCAATAATGTAAAGGACAATGCTGTAGTGCCGGCAAAAATCTGGCCGGTGTATACCGCAGGCGGATCCAGGGACTGGGAAATGCAGTGGTCTTTATGCAGACGTCAAAAGGAATGATGGTCTGTGTTGTGTTCCCGATCCTTCTGTTTGTTATGTATGATGCAGTCCGCAGAAACCGATATGAAAAAAAACAGAATATATGCCATGGAATGTGAAAGGAGAAATCAGGTATGAAGAAAAACAAAAGGATGCGTACAGCATCAGGACTTATGATCGCAGCTCTTTTAACCACCAGTATGATCAGCGGAACATTCGCAAAATACACCACAGCAGATGCAGCCCAGGACAGCGCAAGGGCAGCAAAATGGGGCGTAAATCTGGGGATCAGCGGAAGTCTTTATGGGGATGCTTACGCAGGAGCAGACTCCAACACCATTGTCTCCAATACGGACAGTTCCGTTACGGTTAAAAGTTCTGCTGCCGGAACCGATGTGATAGCCCCCGGAACCAGGAATTCTAACAGTGGACTTCACATTACATTAAACGGAACCCCGGAAGTAAGCACCAGAGTATACGGAACCATCAAGACACAGAATATTTATCTGAAGAAAGGTGAATATGGGGTGATGGTGGAAGCCCATGATGTAAAGGCAGAGGATTTTGCAAATGGGGGGAATGAATATTATACAGAGATTGGTGGTGTATATGAAAGAGCAAATGGATATACGCAAGGTGCTATCTATTATACCCTGGAAAACGCAGCCAATGTTGATGCCAATTACTATCCCGTAGTTTACAGCGGTGCAAAAGTAACTGGCTCAAAAGGCAAAAGACAGCCTCAGTGAGATCGGACAGAATATTGCTAATCTGCTGGCAGACTCCCCAGCCTGTTACCGGCAGTGCAGGAACCGGTGCAGAGCAGGGACAGACGATCTATACAGTAGAAACAGATGCTGCAAAGATCTACGCACCGGGAGAAGATCTGGCAGATCAATTAAACAATCTCTCCAGTACCAATATTACCTGGGAGTGGGAGTTTGAAGGAGATGACGGAGCGGATACGATCCTGGGGGCGCTGATCGCAGGGAACAGTAAGGTTGTGGTGAAGGATCAGGACTCAAATTCCTACAATAAAATTTCTGTGAATGAAGGAACTGGTCTGGCTGCTGCAGATAATACCATACTTGCCTCCGTAAAAACCAGCTTCTCCATAGAATTAACTGCTGACCAGGTAGACTGATTATATGTTCTGTATAGACGGATCCTGAAACTGTATATCTGGATAAAAGAAAGTTATACAGCTGCTGTCTGCGAAAGATCTGACCCGGCTTTCCAATGGAGAAACCTGTTTTTGCCAGGTGTATTCTTCTGGTTCATCCTTTTATTTTTCAGACACAGGATCTACATTACCGGATTTATAAAAGCGGCAGCAGGCGGAACTCTGAAATGGAGCGGAAAAGAAGAAAAAATTGCTGTGGATGGACGTTTTGTTTTGGAAAAAGTTCCCTTTGGAAAACAGAAGTGGGAAGTTCTTATGCCGGATGGTACCGCTTATCAGCTGGTTTGGAAACTGGAACGAAAGAAAAAAGAACCTGTTTCATTTGTTTTCCGGGAAAACAGTCCGTTTAAGATCCGGGTGGGAAAACAGATCCGGGCAATAGAACTGGTGCTGACTTTAAAAGAAAGTACATTCCTTCCGGACACTTCATAGCGGGCGGTTATTGATAAAAAGCAGAAGGTATACATACCAGAGGGTGTGATCCCGCCGGAAGAAGACGGAAGCAACCGGACACCGGCAGGACTGAAGGTAGACAAAACGGAAAATTTAGCATTGATGAACAGAGAGGCATGGATAAATGAAAAAAAATGGATCCGCAGGTTTGTAATGACAATTCTGGGACTGGTATTAGGCACAGGGATGTACATGATCTGTGCAGAACGTGTATTAAAAGATCCCTTTCCCATGCCTTTTGGTATCGGCTTTGCTAATGTTGTTTCAGGAAGTATGGAACCTGCTTTAAAAAAAGGAACTCTGCTTTTAGTAAGAAAAAAGGCAGATGCAGAAATCGGGGACATTGTAGTCTACCAGTCAGGTGAGTCCATAATCGTACACAGGATCATTTCCGCAGAAGGGGATCAGGTCATTACAAAAGGGGATGCCAATGAAACAGAGGACATTCCCATTAAACGGTCTCAGATCAAAGGTGTGGTAATGTTTAAGATCCCGGAAATTGGAAAAGGGATACAGTGGCTGCAGACCCTTGCCAGATACAGCGGTGCAGATCATAAGCAGGAAAGCGCAAAAGTGGCTGCATTTGAACATGGGGAACAGATCCTGCAGCCCTTTAGCAGAGCAGGGAAAACAGGTGATTTGCAGCCGGGAACAGACAGGGTATACGCCCTTACAGTGACAAATGAAAAAAATGGAAATGTAAGTGAGACCAGACAAAACTATTCCATTCAGGTTACAACAGCCGGAACGCTGCCCCTTACATATGTATTAAAAAAGAAATAATACTGAGCTGGGACGTTTTTCAGAAATGGTCACAGAAAATTATCTGTTTCAGACGGCTGATATGTGGTTTGAAGCAGGAAAAAAAGAGGGCCATGCATATGAACTGGAAGTAATATGGCCGGAAGATAAGAAAGATGTTTTATGGGCGGATGTTCCGGATCTTGTGAAAATACAGGTTCATATGGAACAGGCAGAAACAACAGCATCAACCTTTGTAGTACCAGTTCTGGCCAGGTATCATCATAGCAGTACCCGTATCTGGGAAATAGCGTCAGTTCCTTTTTATTTTACCAGTGACCGGTTGACAGAAGAAGGAAAAGAATACCAGCTGTCACCGGAAACAGAGGCGCTTTCTATAGAGCTTCGCAATGATCAGGACGGAAACAGATGGTCTGATACGCCCATCCATTACATTTATCAGGTGAAAAAGATGGGGAAGAACAGGAAGAAAAAGGCGGAGAAGGTATTTTGTATCCACAGCAAGGGGCAGGAAGTTCTGAGCGTATCGTAATTCAGGATATGACTCCGGGAGTTTATGATATAGAAGTACAGTCGCAGTCTCCTTTTGAAAAAAACATTAAAGGGAACCTTTATAATACCGGAAAAGGAAAACGATATTTTCTGTGTAAAAGAGGACCGGCAGGGCAGTTTTTGTGTACAGCTTACAGTCTCTGTAAAAGATTACGAAGGGAATATAAAGATTTTCTGGCCGGAAGGTCTGATACCGGACAGTACCCAGGCGGTTTTTGAGGATGTAAAGACCAGGACGGAAGATCTGTATGAGGCAGGGGAGCTGACTTTGTGGATGGAACCTTATACGTCCAGAACCTTTCGTTTTTTTAAAACAGATGCAGAGACCGATTATACATGGGATACGAAGTTAAATGCAGCGGCAGCAGATTAAGATGTCTTAGGGCACATTAAGAAGGGATATGGGATTATGAAAAGCAGAAGAGATATAAAATCTGCAGAGGGTTGTTTTTTCTGGTATTTCTTCTGGCAATTGGTACCCGGCTGGCTTTTTGGGGAATGGCAGCAGAAAAAAGAGTCAGCAGAAACGCAGACAGGGGCAGCAGGAGCATATTATGAAGAGGATGCTTTTACAGTGCTTCTGGAAACAGAGTATGCAGAGAAAAAAGTTTCTTTAAAAGAAGCATTTCACTGGTGTCCGGAATACTTACAGGGCCTTAGGGTAAAAGAGGTAGAACTCTCCCCGGGGCTTTATTTAACAGAAGAAGATCCCGGGGATTTTACAGGAGAAAGAGCCAACGGACAGTTTCGGGTTTGTTTAGAGATTAATGACAGTGGAAAAGAACTGCTTACAGAAGATGGCTGTCCCGGAAACTGGTGGATACAGGAAGAGGAAACGGTAGATCTGAATATGATCCTGGAGTTTTCAAAAGCCCTTACAGACAATGAAAGAGAGCGGTACATTGATGTGACTCTGGGAAACGACCAGGTTACCCTTAAACGCAGGATCTGGCTGGTCTGTAAGGTGATACCGGTCAGTTTTTCCGGCTCTGGAATACTCCCAGGCTCCTGTTACCAGTTAAGATCAGCAGAGGCAGAAAAAATAAAAAAGCAGTTATAGATGGGGCTTCATCTTTTACAGCATTTTATCATGTGCGTTCTTTTATTCCCGGAAACTATGACAGCCGGAAGATCGTCTGGAAAAAAAGATGGGATGGAAGAAGGATTGCCTGTGGGAACTTCGATCATTATGACAGAGCGGTCAGAAGAGAGAAGCACAACAGATTTCTGGTATTACAAGGTGCAGGATAAAGTCAGCAGGATTGACCTGAATGAATTTACCCGTATGAGTGGTGATGAGGAATACAGTTATGATATGGAAAGTACAGGGTATAACTCTTTGGACTATCAATTCATGGCAGATTTTGAAGAGTCAGAAGAGAAAGCAGAAGAAGGTTTATATCAACTGGGTTTCATAGCATCAGACAGCTCAGAAGAAGTGAAAGTTTGCCAGATGGAACTGGAAGTGCAGGTGGTGCCGGGAAAAACATATGATCTTGAAATAAGAGAAAGCGAAGAGAGAGAGGAAACACCAAAAGTTACAGTAACCTGCAAAACAGAAGATCCCCGGGAAGAGATTGCGCAAAAAGAAAAAACGTTCGCTTTGGTACTGACTGGCACAGGAGAGACCGAACTTCCCGAAGATGCCCGGTTAAAAGTGGGAAAAAGAGAATACAGGACCAGCGGAAAAGACAGTTTTATCCTGCCGCTTGGTGATATGCAAAATGAAAATTCCAACTGGGAATTTACTTTACTTTCTGACCTGTTTCCGGAAGAAGAAAAAGAGTACCATTTTACAGCGCAGCTTTGCCGGACAGATCCATTCACAGAAAGCGGGATTTTAAAGGGGAAAACAGTAACAGAACCCCAGATGGTTGTTTTCAGGAAAGCCCAAAAAGATATAACCGGTCTGAAGATCACCGGTGTCAGGATATCAGACAGTGAGGGATGGCGAAAGGGACAGTCTTTTAATGTTCAGGTATTAAATATGCCTCCGGAAGGTCAGATAACAGTAACTGCCTATGAAGGCCTCACAGGCTGGCAGAGATCCGATGCCTGGAATGTGTCAATGGAAGAAGGAAAGATCTCAAATGCATGTGCATCAAAAGGAACTTTCCGCCTTATATTTGAAATAAAAAATGCTGCCGGAGAAGTTATCTGTTTGGCACCTTATTATTTGATCGTGAGATGATCTCCTTCTGCAAATAGAATGTTATAGTCAGTAAAAAGCAATAAAAACAGGGAACTGCTGCAGTCAGGGGAAATTTACTGCACAGTTCCTTTTTGCCATAATTTTTCAAGAAAAAAGTAAGGAAGTAGGCGTATGTATATGGTATAATGAAAGGGATGAAAGGGAAAAAACAACCAAAGAGGAGGACAATCAAATGCCCGATATTAATATTCTGGTTGTAGATGACGAAAAAGAGATAGCAGACCTGATCGAGATTTATCTGGTCAGTGATGGTTATAAAGTATTTAAAGCAGAAAATGCAGAGGCTGGTCTGAGTATCCTGGATAAGCAGGATATCCACCTGGTTCTGTTAGATATTATGATGCCTGGTATGAACGGACTGGAGATGTGCAGAAAGATCCGGGAGACAAACAATATTCCCATTATCATGCTCAGTGCTAAATCCACAGACTTAGATAAGATCTTAGGACTTGGTACAGGTGCAGATGACTATGTGACAAAGCCATTTAACCCATTGGAACTGACAGCCAGGGTAAAATCCCAGCTGCGCCGTTACACTCAGTTAAATCCAAACAGCGGTGCAAGGGAAACAGTGAACAATGAGATCACCATTAAGGGAATGAGCATTAACCGTGACAATCATAAAGTGATCGTAGACGGAGAAGAGATCAAATTAACACCCATTGAATTTGACATCCTGTATCTTCTGGCTTCCAATCCGGGTAAGGTATTCAGCACGGATGAGATTTTTGAAAAGGTGTGGAACGAAAAAAGTATACGAAGCCAACAATACAGTTATGGTACATATCCGTCGCTTAAGAGGAAAAATGAAGGAAGATACCAGGCAGAATAAGATCATCACAACTGTGTGGGGAGTAGGTTATAAGATTGAAAAATGATGTAAGCAGACGCTACCGGACCAGGGTGATCACAAACATCATATACAGCGCCATTATTACCTGCCTGGTAGAAGTGTTCTTTGTTACAAACCTGTCTATGGTGGCACGGTATATGGGAAACAAGGGAAAAATGGTCCTGATGGTTCAGGCAATCGAAAAGCAGCATACAGCGGTGGTGCTTTTGTATCTGATCTTGGGGATCCTGCTGTTTTCCATTACATTTATGATTCTTCAGGAACCGTATATCCGCTATATCAGTAAAATATCTGATGCAGTGCAGAATATATCAGAAGGAAACTTAAATACAGTGATCGATGTGATCGGGGATGATGAGTTTTCCGGTATGGCTGCCAATTTAAACAGGATGGCAGCGGATATCAAGCAGCTGATGGAAAAAGAGCGTGAGTCGGAGCGGACGAAAAACGAGCTGATCACTAATGTGGCCCATGATCTGCGAACCCCTCTTACTTCCATTATCGGTTATCTGGAACTTCTGGCAGGGAACCGTCAGATCCCGGAAGATATGCAGCATAAATACATAGAGATCGCATATGGAAAGTCGAGAAGGCTGGAGAAACTGATCGAGGATCTGTTTGGTTTTACCAAGTTAAATTATGGCAAGATCGCCATGCATGTGGGACAGCTTGATATTGTGAAGCTGTTAGGACAGCTTTTGGAAGAGGCGTATCCTAATTTTGTGGAAAAGGGTCTGTCTTATGATCTGCAGAGTAATGTGCCTGCCAAGACTATTAACGCAGACGGAAATCTTTTAGCCAGACTGTTTGACAATCTGATCGGAAATGCCATTAAATACGGGGCAGATGGAAAGCGGGTCCTGGTGCAGATCCATGCAGAAAGCGAAACAGTGACAGTTTCTGTTACCAACTATGGATATGTGATCCCGGCAGACGAGCTTCCTCTTATTTTCAATAAATTTTACCGTGTAGAGCAGTCCCGCTCCAGCAGTACAGGAGGAACCGGACTGGGACTTGCCATTGCAAAGGAGATCGTGGATATGCATGGAGGAACCATCAGTGTAGCCAGTGATCTTAACGGAACCGTATTTACTGTAAAACTTCAGGTTCGTTTTGATGTAAATAAGGAAAATTTTGGAAATATTGAGGACGAAAACAGTAATTAAAGAGGAATTACAGGATGGATACAGGCAAAAATAAAATGGTTGGAATGAGAAAAAAGGGCGCTGAGAGGCACCCTTTTGCGGTCATATTGTCCGCGTCCATGAGTTTTTCGGCTCTGGCTGCCATGACAGCAGACGGACCGGGAATGGGGACAGCGGCAGGGGCATCAGCAGATACTTCCGACAGTACGGACAGTGAGCAGGTGCTTAAAAACAGAAGCAGCGCCGGAGGAAGGCCCTATCCGTATGGATGTGGTCTATGGATATGACAATGTGGCAAAAAAGCGGGCGTTTTCTTCCACTGGATATACAGTTAGACAATACGTCAGAGGAAACCTTTGAAGGAACTTTGTGCGTTACTTCCCAGGAACCGGACTATGACGGTTACAGCAACAATTCCCAGGAAAAATATGATACATACCGCTACGAATTTCCGGTCATGATCCAGGGAGACAGTAGCCTTGAAAAGAAGTTAAATATCTCTTTGCAGCAAGTCAGACCTGATGTACATCACACTTATGGATGGGGCCGGCAATGAGGTACTTAGCAAACGGCTGAAAATGGATCTGAACACAGATGCAGCCCAGCTGTTTATCGGTGTACTTTGTGATGAGCCGGAACGCCTTTCCTATCTGGAGCAGGTAGGTGTCAATTACAGTATGCTGCGTACAAAGACCATTGACCTGTCTGTGTATGATCTGCCGGATACAGAACTGGGACTGGACCAGTTAGATGTGCTTCTGATCACGGATTTTAACTCAGAGACCCTTACAGAAGAGCAGACAGAGGCGATCTGGGAATGGGTACACCGTGGCGGTATTTTACTGTTTGGAACAGGTGCCAGGAGATGAAACATTATCTGCTTTCAGTAAACAATTGCTGGAATATCCGGTTTCACCTGGAATGGTTTACGAGATCCAGATGGGACAGGACCGTACAGCCAGGGAACCGGGGAAAATATTCTTTCCCTGGAAGGAACAGAAGTGGATTTAAAAGGCGGAACAGACCTGCTTACAAGTGGTTCCCTTACGGTTCTTTCTTCTACTTCTGTAGGAAATGGAATGGCAGCGGCAGCAATTTTTGATTTTACGGATCTGGAAGAATATTGTTTAAAAGACAACTCCTATGCAGATTATTTCCTTACAGCACTCCTTGGTGAAGACAGAATCAATACCTTAAACAGCAACGCAGGTGGTGGAAATTACAACCAGTTCTGGTCTGTCCAGAGTCTGGTAAATACAGGAAATATTCGCAATCTTCCAAAGATCGGATTTTACATGACCCTGGCAGTGGCATATATTGCCCTGGCAGGTCCGGGACTTTACTTCTTCTTAAAACAAAGAGATCTGCGGGAATATTACCAGCCTGCAGTGGCACTGATCGCCATCTGTACCACTGGTATGGTGATCTTAATGGGAACAGGAACCCGTTTTAAGGGACCGTTTTTCACTTACGCTACCATAGAAAATACCAGCCAGACAGATAAAACAGAGACGACTTTTATCAATATGCGGGCTCCTTATAATAAGACGTATTCAGTGGAATTAAATCCCCAGTACCGTCTGTATCCCGTTACAGGCAGTCCTTATTATGACCAAAATCCATCGAAGGAATTTTTTTGGTGAAGGAGAAGCAGATATTACCATCCGCTATGGGGAAGATGCCACCTGGATCCAGGCAGTGGATACAGGGGCCTTTAATTCCAAAATTTTCCAGATGGAGCTTCACACCCAGAATGAAACAGGAGCAGGTTTCTCAGGTGAGATCCGGGCTTTTAACGGAACAGTTTCCGGTACTCTTACCAATAACTATTCTTATGCAGTAGAGAACGCAGCAATTCTTCTTTACAATCAGCTGCTGCTGATCGGAAATATGGAACCAGGTGAGACGATCTCCTTAGATAACCGTCAGGTGACTTTCTGCGCGACCAATTTCAGCTATGCGCTGGCTTCCCAGATCACAGGCGTTTCCCTGTATGACAGAAACGGGGATATGGAAGATGCCACCTCTGTTCAGGCATTAGAGCGGGCCAATCTGCTTTCATTTTATATTGAAAATTATCTTTCCGGTTATCATGCACAGGCCAGTGTGGTTGCTTTTGGAAGAGGAAAAGAAAATCTGGATTTCCTGAAGAAAAATGACTATGAGGCTTATGGCTGTACCCTTCTTACCTCAGAACTGGATGTAAATTATGAAAAGGGCGGAAATGTATACAGATCTGCCATGCAGAAACAGCCAAATGTTCTTTCCGGAGAATATGACGCGGACAGAAATACCATGTATGGAATGGCGCCTGTGATCTTGGAGTATTATCTGGGAAATGAAACAGATGTGGAAGCTTTGGACTTCCATCCGCTGACAGCAGAGGCTTCTGACAGTCTGCGTTATTATTACACAGTTCCATTTACAGGCGGCATGTATTTTTATAATTACAATACAGGGGACTATGATCTGATGAAGCCGGAGAAAGATCACTATACCAGGGAAGAGCTGGAAGAATATCTGTCACCGGGAAATACCATTACAGTGAAGTATGTATATGATACCACAGGAGAATATACCTGGAATATCATGCTTCCGGTACTTACAGTCACAGGAAGGAGCAAGTAATGCTTAAGATTGAAAATCTGCATAAAATATATGGCAAATATCATGCTTTAAGTGGTCTGGACATGACTGTAAAGGAAGGCGCTCTTTATGGATTTGTCGGTCCCAATGGAGCGGGAAAGACGACGGCGATCAAGATCATGACCGGGCTTTTACAGGCAGAAGAGGGAAGCGTATTGATCAACGGAAAAGATGCTCTGGCAGATCCGGACCAGTTAAAGTCCTGTATTGGATATGTGCCTGATTTTTCGGTGTTTACGATAACCTGACAGTAGGGGAATATATGAGTTTCTTTGCTTCCTGTTATCAGTTGGACGGACTGGTGGCAAGGAAACGTTACACTGCCCTTTTGGAGCAGGTGGGTCTGGAAGATAAGCTGGATTTTTATGTGGACGGTCTTTCCAGAGGTATGAAACAGAGGTTGTGTCTGGCAAGGGCGCTGATACATGTTCCTCAGATCCTGATCTTAGATGAGCCAACTTCCGGACTGGATCCCCCGCACAAGAGTGGAATTTAAAGAGATACTGGAAGACCTGAAATTTGCGGGAAAGACCATTCTCATCAGCTCCCATGTGCTCTCGGAACTTTCTGAAATGTGTACGGATATCGGTATCATTGACCAGGGAAGGATGATCTTAGAGGAAATATCCAGGACATTTTATCAAGAGTCAATGCGTCCAATCCCCTGGTGATCTCTGTTTACAGCAACATGGAAAAAGCGTTGTCTATTTTAAAGAGCCACCCCTGTGTGCGCACTATTTCCATGAGGGAAAAGGATATCTGTGTCCGCTTCACCGGGGATGCCCAGGATGAGGCGATCCTGCTGCAGCAGTTGATCGACAGTGATGTGCTGGTAAATGGCTTTACCAGAGAGAAAGGCAGCCTGGAAACAGTCTTTATGCAGCTGACTGACCATGAAGAAGAAAGGGTGGTGACGTCTTATGCAGAATCCGGTCTATAACCGGGAAATGCGGGTAAGTTCAGAAGCATGAAGCTGCCCCTGATCATTTTCCTGTTTAATGGGATCTTGTTTTTGGTAACTCTTTTAAATATGTATTCTGTGATCATGCAGGTAAAGGCGTCAGCCAGTATCCAGTACAGCAGTTTTATGGAATTATATGAATTTGTTACGTCCATGGAATTTATCCTGTTAATGTTTATCGTTCCTGCAGTGACTGCTTCAGCGATCAGCGGGGGAACGGGAGCGGCAGACCTTAGATCTGATGCTGACTACACGGATGAGTGCCGGACAGATCGTAACAGGAAAGCTTTTAAGCGCCCTCAGTACCTTATTTTGCTGATCCTTTCCAGTTTTCCGGCAGTTGCCATGGTATTTGTATATGGAGGAATTACCTGGACAGATGCGTTTTCTCTGATCCTATGTTATGTAACAGTAGCTTTTTTTTGCAGGAAGTATTGGCATCTGTTTTTCAGCAGCTTTTAAGAGATCTACGGTTTCAACGGTTGTAACATATGGAACACTGACCGCTGTGGTTGCGGGAACTTACTTTCTGAACCGCTTTGCTCTTTCCGTATCAGGAATGGATCTGCAGCGGAGCGCAGCCTATGTTTTAGGTGAGAGCAGTGCGAAAGCTTCTTCCGGTGGTTTCTTTTATCTGTTTTTGTTAAATCCGGCTGTTACATTTATGGCAGTGATCGGGGGACAGGCAGGAAGAGGAACACCGTTAGCAGATATTGTAAGTTATTTTGGAATACCGGAAAATGGATTTATCATAAAGCACTGGATCGGTTTCAGTATCCTGATCCAGCTGGCAGCGGGAATGGCCCTGATCAACCGGGCGATCCATTTTGTAGAGCCCATAAAGCATAAGAAAACCAGTAGAAAGGGGAAAAAATAAATGGGAATTATAAAAGCGGCAGCACATGCAGTAGGAACGGGACTGGCGGATCAGTGGCTGGAGGCCTTAGAACCTGACAATATGGGGGCCCAGACTGTTTTTACAAAGGGCGTTCAGATCCGTAAAGGAAAAGGGGAAAATGGAAAAGGTTCCGATAACATGGTAACAGAAGGTTCCATTATCCATGTATACCCGGATCAGTTCATGCTTTTGGTAGACGGCGGAAAAGTAGTGGATTATACGGCAGAGCCTGGATATTACAAAGTAAGCCTGGATACACAGCCTTCCCTGATGAACGGAACGTTGGGAAAAGCAGTAAAAGAGTCCCTGGGAAGGATCCGTTTTGGCGGTATTGCCCCCACTGCACAGAGGGTATATTATATCAATCTTCAGGAGATCCGGGGACTGAAGTTTGGTACAAAAAATGCCATCAACTATTTTGACAACTTTTACAATGCAGAGTTGTTCCTGAGGGCCCATGGAACGTATTCCATTAAGATCACAGATCCGCTGAAATTCTATGCAGAAGTGGTTCCGAAAAATGCAGAACGCCTGGAAATGGAAGATATTAATGAGCAGTACTTAAATGAGTTTTTAGAGGCACTGCAGACTTCCATTAACCAGATGTCAGCAGATGGTATCCGCATTTCCTATGTTCCGTCCAAGAGCATGGAACTGGGAAAATATATGGCAAATGTACTGGATGAGCAGTGGAAAGAACTGCGTGGTATGGAGATCCAGTCTGTGGGAATTGCAAGTATTTCCTACGATGAGACATCCCAGGAACTGATCAACATGCGCAACAAAGGCGCTATGATGGGAGATCCTTCCGTAAGAGAAGGTTATGTACAAAGTACCATTGCCGAAGGTCTGAAAGGCGCCGGAACCAATTCAAATGGTGCCATGGCAGGATATATGGGAATGGGATTTGGCATGCAGAACAGCGGTGCGTTTATGGGAGCCGCTTCCGCAACCAATATGCAGCAGATGCAGATGAACCGGCAGATGCAGCAGGGACAGCAGATGCCATATGGAACAGGAAATGGAGGCTTCCAGGGCGGACAGATGGGTTATGGAGCAGCAAATGCAGGCGCCCAAGCAGTCCGGCCGGCGCAGACTGCAAATCAGCCGTGGATCTGTCCTGCCTGCCATGTGGAAAACACAGGAAAATTCTGCAGCGAATGCGGGAAACCAAGGCCTTCCGTAGAGTGGACCTGTCCAAACTGCGGTACTGTTAATAAGGGCAAGTTCTGCAGTGAATGTGGAAGCCCAAGAGGAGAAGCCTGAGTATGGGAGTGATAACCTATAAATGCCCCAACTGCGGCGGTGGGCTTACGTTTAATGCAGAAAAGCAGAAATATAAATGTGAATACTGTCTTTCCGAGTTTTCACAGGAAGAACTGGACGAGATAGAGAAGCGGGAGCTTGAGAAGGCCAGAAAGCAGGCAGAAGTCCAGCGTGATCCTGAACCAGAAGGAGCAGGATCTGAGGCTGGGACAGAGGAACATGTATCAGGCTCCAAAAGACTGTTACCCCCATCATGTATACCTGCCCCAGCTGTGGCGCCCAGATCGTCACAGACGAGACAACAGCGGCTTCTTTCTGCTACTACTGTCACAATCCCATTGTCCTGGAGGAAAAGCTGCGGGGTGAGTTTAAGCCTGATTATGTAGTTCCTTTCCAGATCGATAAGAAAAAGGCTCAGGAAATATTTACCCAGTGGGTGGGCCGGAAAAAATTTGTACCTGATTATTTCTTTTCTGCCAGTCAGATCGAGAGCATGACCGGTGTGTATTTTTCCTTACTGGTTATATAGCTGCCAGATGAAAGGTGATCTGCAGGCAGAGGGAAAGACGGTCAGAGTGTGGGATATGGCGGGAATGCGCTATACAGAGACAAAAGTTTATGATATCCGCAGACAGGGAGATATGAACGTTGACTCTGTAGCCAGAAATGCCTTAAAAAAGCCAATCGAAAGCTGATCGACGGTGTGCTGCCTTACCGCCTGAATGAGAAAAAAAGACTTTTCCATGGGTTATCTTTCCGGATTTATGGCAGAAAACAGGGATATGGAAAAGGACAGTTTTGTAAATGAAGTGAAAGAAGAAGTAAGGCAGTTTGCATTATCCAGTCTCAGCAGTCAGACAGGAAATTATTCCAGCGTTCAGATACGAAAGAACCAGGCGGATATTACAGGAGAGACCTGGGCAACGGCCCTGCTTCCTGTGTGGACAGTGACTTACAATGATAAGGCAAGAGGAAAGATCTACTATTTTGCCTTAAACGGACAGACAGGGAAAGATATGGGGTGAACTTCCGGTGGATCAGAAAAAAGCTGGCAGTTTTATTTTTAAGTATTTTTATCCCGGTATGTGTGATATTGCTGTTTTAGGATACTGGAGCGGCTGATGAGGTGATGAGACGAAAAAGATAAAAGGGATAATGACCGGTCTGCTGATTTGTGTATTTCTGATCATGGGCAGTATGGCAGTGTGGGCAGATCAGACAGGAGCTGTAAGCGGTCAGACGCGGGTGTTTGACCAGGCGGGACTGTTCAGTGAAACAGAAAAGATCCAGTTAGAGGAAGAGATCGCCCAGTGCAGAAAAAAACACAAAAATGGATGTAGTCGTAGTAAGCGCTTATGCAGACGACCGCACGGCGGAAGAATATGCAGATGATTATTATGATTACGGCGGATTTGGCGTCGGAAAGAAAGCCAGCGGTGTACTGCTTCTGTACTATATGGACGGACCGGGCCAGTCAGGAGGAGAATGTTATATTTCTACTTCAGGGACAATGATCACCCTGCTTACAGATGAGCGCATTGAAACCATCTTAGATGATGTATATGGAAATCTGGGAAACAGGGATTTTGCGGCAGCTTCCCAGATTTTTCTGGAAGATGTAAGTGACTATGTGAAACAGGGAGTGGAGTCTGGTCAGTATACTTATGACCGTGATACCGGGAAATCGTCCGTTACCGCAGTATCCGCTGGTATGAGGCAGTGGCAGCGGTTGTGATCGCCGGTATTCTGGCAGGCTCTGTGTGTATGGACATAAAAAAACGCTATGCCATGAAGCAGAGCAGCAGGGAAGCAGCTAACAGCCTTCAGGCATACAGGGCAGACTGCGCTTTTCATTTTTCTGTTACCGGTGATAAGCTAGTCAATCAGTTTGTCCGCTCCATTCCTATTCCAAGGAATACTTCCGGTGGAAGCGGCAGAGGACATTCAGGAGGCAGTTCATCAGGACGGAGCACAGTACATACTTCCAGCAGCGGACGCAGCCATGGTGGCGGCGGCAGGCGTTTTAGTTTTCAGAAGGAAAATTTAAAAGGACTGACACAGTTTAAAAGCATCAGCGTATAATGATAGTAACGCATCCGCTGATGCTTTATATAGATCTTACAGGTTCCGGAACCTGGACGGCAGGGCTTTTTGCCCTGCCTGGTACATAACCCAGTGGGCACCAGGAGAGGAAAGGGACCGGGGTCTGTAAGATCATAAGATAGTGCATCAGGGGAAAGACATGAATTATACCTATATACTCCACTGCGCAGACGGAACATTGTACTGCGGATGGACCAATGACTTAAAAAACGGCTCCATGCCCACAACAGCGGCACCGGAGCCAAATACACAAAATCCAGAAGGCCGGTTACACTGGCCTATTATGAAGCCTTTGAGACAAAACAGGAGGCTATGAAGCGGGAATACGCAATCAAACAGCTCCCCGGAAAAAGAAAGAGGAGCTGATCTGTCATGGCTGCAATATGGATCTGTGCATGGTTGCAGAGGACCAGGTTTATGCCACAAACTGATACATCATCATATAGTGACACAGACTGCCGCCCATGACAAACAGGTGAAAGATCTCATGGGAACCGAAATAGCGGTGTCTGGAATTAAAGATAGGCAGTTTCAGGGCGTAGATGATGCCTCCAACTGTGTAAATGATACCGCCTGCAAGTAACCATGCAAAGCCTCCTGACGGAAGCGCTGCAATGATCTTGGAGATCGCCAGGATGCAGATCCAGCCCATAGCAATGTAGATCAGGGAAGAAAACCATTTAGGGCAGGTGATCCACAGGGCATTGATGATGATTCCAACAAGGGCAATGCCCCATACAAGGCCTAAAAAGGTTCCAGCCGGTGTGATCGCCTAAAACGATCAGGCATACCGGGGTATAAGTTCCGGCAATAAGGACGAAGATCATCATATGGTCCAGTTTGCGCAGACGCTTATTGATAACAGGGGAAATATTCAGTGTATGGTACAGGGTACTTGCTCCATACAGACAGATCATACTTAAAATAAACACCGCCAGTGCTGCCAGATGCAGGTAGCCTGGCGTTTTTGCTGCCTTGATCAGAAGGGGAACAGCTGCGATGGCAGCAGACACCATAGCGATCAGATGGGTAATGGCACTTCCCGGGTCTTTCATACGGCAGATATTTCTTTTTATTTTTGCACTCATAGCAGATACCTCCTTGCATGTGTCATATAAGCTTTGAAAACTTTTACATGTAGTAATCAAAACTATGTATCGTTACAATTAATACTATACAACTGCTCGAAGGATTATGCAAGGTTTTTCTTTTATGTTTGTTTTAACTGAGAAAAGAAGTAATCTTATCTTTCGGAAGTGTTTTGAGTTTCTCAGTTAAAAGTTCCAGAAATTTATGGATTGTAGCCGTTTTTCGGTTTTCATTTACCAGATAATATACCACCTGCTCTGGAGGAGAATTCTTAAGTTCGTAAATGCAAGCTCCATTTTTTTTGAAGCCGTATGGCTGTGGTATAAGGGCAGAAAGTCCAGGATTTTTCTGTCATAAAATAGGCTGCAAGGGCTGCATGCTCTAAAATAACCAGTGGTGGTATGGTTTCATCAAAATTTTCAGAATGCCAGGATTTGAAGTCTTTATTCCAGGCAATGCGATAAAATTCAGCGCCCTGATCTGTAAGCTGTGCATTGCGGTATCCTTTTCGCCTGATAAAGAGGGAATGTCAAGCTCCTGTTCCATTGTCTGGATATGGCGGGTTAAAGCACAGCATTGGGAGCTTCTGCATTATTCGGTTTTCCTACAACCTATATTCTTGCAAATGAGATCGCCAATAGTGTAGGAGAAAATGACGCAGAAAAAAATTACTTACGCAGCCATCTTCAGCCACATATGGTTATTGCCGGTATTGTAACAGTTTCTATTTCATCCGTAGTATTTGCAGGTATTGTGGCTAATTGGCTATAGAAAGAGAGGAATGGATTATGGACATTAAACAGGAAGCTTTAAAAATTCAGAAATCATCAGTGTAGGAACCTTGCAGGTAGGAACAGCTGTCAATATTATAGCCGGACAGGCAACTATGAGCATGAATGCCCGTTCCTATGATATGGAATCCAGAGAAATTACAAAAAGGAAGCTTTATGATATAGCAGAAGGAATGGAAAAAATCACGGACTGTAAATTTGACCTGGAATATGTAGATGGATATGAACCAATCATCAATGATCCAGGAATTGTGGATCTGGTAATTTCTGCCTGCCGTAAAAATATATGGGGGAAGATTCGGTAAAGATTGGGGAGTATGATGAGGGAAGTGATGATTTCAGCTATTATATGAATGCAACAGGAACTTCAGGAGCTTATTTCTTTCTGCTTTCAGGACATGAGAGAGAGGAATGTTTTGTAAACCATCATCCGCGATTTACCTGGAAAGAAGAGGCCATGAAAATAGGAGTAGAGAGTTACTTGTCTGTTCTTATGGAATATCTGAATTAGAAATTATAGTTTTCGAGCTGTGTTACCTACGGTAAAAAGAGGTACACAGCTCGTTTATTAGTATTAGTCGTTGCTTTTGCTGAATAATTTAAAAGCTCCTGTATCCGGTTTTATCTGAAAATCCATGATCTTGCCAGTTGCCGGGTGTTTAAATTTTAAATGGCAGGCACACAAAGCAAGGCTTTTTCTTACAGCTTTTTCATTATTTCCGTATTTGCCATCTCCATAAAGGGGGGTTCCATGACCGGAAAACTGAACCCGGATCTGATGATGCCTGCCGGTGAGCAGCTTTATTTCCACCAGACTTAAGTATTGGGAATCCTTTTCCTCCGTTCGTATACAGTCTAACACTTTGTATTCCAGCTCAGCTCTTTTGCTTTCAGGATCAGACTTATCCACAATCCGTGAACAGTTGTTTTTCTTGTCCTGCTTAAGATAATCCACATATGTCCCATTGTTATCCACAGGTTTTCCACATACCACAGCCTGATACCATTTTTTCTATTTTTCCCTGCTGAAGGCTGGTACTAAGTGAAGCTGCAGCCTTGGGATTCTTGGCATATACCATAATACCAGATACCGGCCGGTCTAGTCTGTGGATAACTCCTACATAAGGTGGCTGTGGATATTTTGAAGCTGTGGATGTTTCTTTTGTTAATTTGTGGATATCTTGTGGATGACTGGCCAGGTGTTTTCGTATCTCACTGACCATGTCCGGGGCAAAGCTTTTTCCGCTTTGTGATTCCAGGCCGGCTGGCTTTATTACGACTATAATATGGTTATCTTCATATAATATGGAAAGCATTGTTGGGTTTACCTTTCAGGTGTTATTATTTTAAACTTTCATTTAATAGAGTTTAAGAAAAGTTAATATCTTCCCGGACTTCAAAATGAGGGATCTCAGATTTTACAAAACTGGGGATAACCTCTCTGGCTGTTTGGATAAACTGGCGGGCCGCAGGAGATAATGAAGAGCTATCCCGGTATAATAATCCGATTTCTCTTGAACTCACATGGTGGTCCATGGAGCAGAAAATAGGTGTATAGTCAAATTTTTCTTCATAGGTAACAGTTACGGGAGCAATCCAAAGCCATTGTTTTGCGGAACTAAACGGTACACGGTAGGTGAATTATCTAGCTCCATAGAAACAGAGGGGATATTTGGAATTTTTTAAATTGTTCTCTTGCAAATTCATAGGTTCCATGTCCCGGTGTCAGGGAAATGAAAGGAATCTGTTCCAGAATACGAGGAGGAATATACTGGAGAACTCCCGGGATGTTTTCCGGAAGTATTAAGTTATGAAAAACAGCTGCAGTACGGCTTACAATAAGAGTCATTTCTTCTTGAAAAGAGGGACAAATGTCAGACCATCAAGATCAGAAGGCTTTGAACATATAAAAAATACATCGATTACCCCGTTTTTTACATCCTTTTGTAATTTAGCTGAATTTCCCTCGCTCAGTTTGACCTTTACTTTGGGACAGACTTTCTGATAGTCAGGAAGAATGCGGGGAAGCCAGCTGTAACAGCGGGTGCTGTGCATGCCGATGGAGATATGGTCCTGAACATGCCCTGCAATTTCTCTCATTTCTTTATCCAGTTTTTCTTTCATTTCCAGGATCTTCAAAAGACCGTCTATATATCGCTCACCGGCATAGGTAAGCCGGATGGGAAAAGAAGAACGGTCAAATAATGTTACATTTAATTCTTCTTCCAGGTTTTTAATATAGCGTGTTAAAGCAGGCTGTGATATATGGCATTGTTCTGCTGCCCGTGAATAGTTTTTGGTATCGGCAAGTGCCAGAAGGTAAGTGACCTTATTCAGATCCATTTATGATCATCCTTTCTGAGGAATACAAACTGTAATAGAGGATGAAACTCTAATGAATAAGTATTCAGAAAATTCAATTCATTTATGTTATAGAATTTATAAATAATTAGTATTGGATTATATTTGCAAAAATAGTTACAATCATATTAGCTGAAAATAATAAGGCTGTCAATATGATGTATGTACTCTCGGAGTCTTTCATGCACTTGCCTTTGCGGCCGATTTTTCGCCAGTCGCACCCGAATTTTATCAACGTACGCACCGCGTACGCCTCAAAAATTGGGGCACAACTGACAAAAAATCTTCTCGCAAAATCAAGTACAAAAAGATTCCGAGAGCACATATGTAAAAACAGGAGGAGGAATCAAGATGCGAAAACTGGATATGGCATGGATCAACGGGAATATTTATACTGCAGATGATAAATTTTCCACAGTCGCTGCATTCAGGGGTGTCGGGAGACAGATTTAGTGTTGTTGGTAGTACAGAGGAGGTTCTTGAAAATTGTGATGAACACACGAAGATCATAGATCTTCAGGGAAAAACAGTACTGCCTGGATTGATCGATGCCCATCTTCACATTACCAATACAGGTGCTATGAAGCTGAACCTGAATCTGGTATCGAAACAAAAGCAGGAGATCCTGGACATGGTTGCCGATGCTTACAGCAGTGCAAAAAAAGGAGAGTGGATCATTGGACGGGGATGGATCAATGATACATGGGATGATCCATCATTTCCTAGCAAAGAGGATCTGGATGCTGTGGCGCCGGATTCACCGGTATACCTTACAAGAGCCTGCGGACATGCTGCATGGGCGAATACAAAGGCATTTGAAACAGCAGGGATCACAAAGGATACACCAGACCCAGCAGGGGGAGAATTTTTGCATAAGCAGGATGGAAGCCTCCTTGGTGTGGTTACTGATCAGGCGCAGGATCCATTTAATAAAGCGATACCATCGTATACAAAGGAACAGATCCAGAAGATCGTATTGCTGGCCCAGCAGGAATTTTTTTCAAATGGTTTAACATCTGTTCAGGATGCCGGCTCACCGGAAGAGTGGGTGGAAGCATGGCAGGAATTATATGAAAAAGAGCGTCTGAAATTAAGGATCTATGTAAGTATGCGTGTACTGGGACGTCCGAATTACCAGGAACTGATGGAAGGCTCTTTAAAATTCTTTAAGAAGGGACTTCGCATTGGTATGTATGACAATCGTCTTACAGCCAGAGCCTATAAGATATCCCTTGATGGATCTTTAGGAGCCAGAAGTGCATGGATGTTAGAGGACTATGAAGACCAGGCAGGTCATAAAGGAAATGGAAAGTGGACAAATGACCAGTTGTATTCTGTATTGTATGAGGCGCGAAGGGCTGGTTTCCAGACCTGGTGCCATGCAATTGGAGATGCAGCTAACCGTCAGTGTCTGGATGTATATGAACAGCTTTTAAAGGAGCTTCCAGATAAAGATGCACGTCTCAGAAGTGAGCATGCCCAGATCATTGCTCCGGCAGACATAGAACGCTCCCGCAAACTGGGGGGTATACCTACTCAACAGACTGTATTTTTACGGACGGATAAAAATGTAGCAGATGCACGTCTGGGAGCAGAGCGCATAAAAGGTGCATATGCATGGAGAACATTGATCGACCAGGAAATCCTTTACCAAACGGAACGGATTCACCGGTAGAAAGCTGCAATCCATTTTTAAGCATGTATTGTGCGGTAACAAGAAAAGATGAGCATTTAAAACCGGAAGGAGGATGGCATCCACAGGAAGCAATGACCCGGGAGGAAGCACTGCGCTCTTATACAAATTGGGCGGCCTACGCAGCATTTGAAGAGCAGTTAAAAGGCAGTATCGAGCCGGGAAAACTGGCAGATTTTGTTGTGATCGACCGTGACTATATGAAATGCCCGGAAGAAGAAATAAAAGAGATCTGCTCCCTGCTGACAGTTGTTGGCGGAGAAGTCGTATATGAAACAAAGTAAAGGAGAATCAGGTATGGAGAAGACAAAAGAAGAAAAAAAGGGGTTGTTTTTCCGGTTTATTAATGGTGTTGAAGTTATTGGTAATAAACTTCCGCATCCATTTTATCTGTTTACGATCCTGATCGTGGTGGCAATTGTTCTTTCTGTGATATTTGCAGGTGTTTCTGTGACTTATGAAAGTGCATCTTCCAAAGGAACAGGCGGGGAAATTGTAACAGTGACTATAAAGAACCTGTTAAATAAAGAGACCATAAATTATGTAACACAGAATTTATACAGTATTTATTATAACTTTTCACCAATGATGATGATGGGCCTGCTGATGCTGTCCATCGGACTGGCAGAACAGGTGGGACTGTTCGGTGCGTTTATTAAGAGAACGATCGCAGGTGTACGTCCCGCATTTGTATTTGCCATTGTTTCATTTATTGCGATCAATGCAAATACAGCCTCTAATGCAGGTATCTTAGGCTGTACAGCAGTAGCAGCGGCGGTATTTGCTTCAATGGGGTATAATCCGTGGCTGGGCATTATTTTGGCATATGCGGCAGGTAATGCCGGAATGTCTGCCAATGTATTTGTTGGAAATCTGGATGTACTGTTAAGTGGTATCAATGAATCTGTATGTTCTTCTCTGGGAATTGACACCTCTACTGTACATGTACTCCAGAACTGGTATTTTATGTTTGCATGCGCCATTGTCCTGACATTGGTATTTACCCTGGTAACAACAAAATTTGTCAGAGGCTTTATCGGTGAAGCAAAGGATTTAAGTCTTATCCAGATTGGCTCTTCAGATAAAGATTTATCTCCCCTGGAGCATAAGGCACTCCGGAATACAGCGATCGCAGCAGTTATTTACCTGGCATTACTGGTCATCATATGCATTCCGCAAAATTCTGTTTTCCGTGCAGATGATGGAAGCCTTGTTCCCAACTCTCCGTTATTAAAGAGTGTGTTAACACTGTTATTTTTATTCTTTATGGTTACAGGAATTGCCTATGGACGTACAACTGGTGCTTTAAAAGACTGGAATTCCCTGCCTAAGATGCTTGCAGGCAGTATTAATTCCATGGTTAATTTCATGGTTATCGCACTTCCGGCCTCCTTATTTATTTACCTGTTTAATGCATCTAATATTCCGACTGCATTAGGTGCTGCAGGCGCTGAATGGATAAAAACATCAGGTATCAATGGATTTGGCCTTATTGTATTTATTGTATTTTTCTCTACATTTTAAATTTATTTATGACTTCGGATCTTCAAAGTGGATGATCCTGGCACCGATCCTGATCCCAATGCTTTATGCGATCGGCTTTAGCCCGGCTTTAACTACAGTAGCATACCGCATCGGAGATTCTGCTACCAATGCGATCGCACCGATCTCTTCTGATGTGGCACTGATCGTAGGACTTCTCGGTAAGTATAATACAGACAAGAGTAAAACACCGGGTATGGGAACGGTTTTTGCAGGCTGTATGCCATATGCAATAGCGACTATGATCACGGAACTGCTCATATTAGGTGTCTGGTGGGCATTTAACCTGCCTCTTGGCCCTGGTGTTACTATGTTTATCAAGTAAAGAGAGGAGAGAATAATATGGAGATGCCTGTTTTCACTATCCGAGGTAAAAACCACAGAGAACGTGGAGTAGATTATGGGGTTCAATGTAAAGAACTGATACAGGGAGTATTGGAGCGATATATCCGGTTTTTTTAATGGCGGTCACACTGCGGTAAGCTGGGATGAAGCAAAAGTGATATCCAAAGAATTTCTTCCTTTTATCCGTTCTTACTCACCGGAACTTTTAGATGAATTAGAAGGGATCGCCCAGGGCGCAGATGTAGAGTTTGATGACCTTTTAACCTTAAATTCACGGTCAGAGGCTATGACTCTGGTACGCAGACCCCCTTCTGATAAGGAGGAACTGGATGGCTGTTCCAGCGTTGCAGTATTGCCGGATGCTTCTGCTAATGGACATACGATCCTGGCACAGAACTGGGACACTTACACATGGCAGGAATACGGCACCGTGATCTTACAGATACTTAGAGATGACGGTCCGGATCTGATGATTGTTACAGAGGCAGGACAGCTTGCCAGATATGGCATGAACCAGGCAGGAATTGCCCTGGGAGTCAACAGCCTGCAAAAACATATAATCCTGAAGTTTTTGGAATCCCATCTGTATTTATCCGCCGTAAATTTTTGGAACAGGACCGTTATGTTGATGCAGTGAATCAGATATTCGGAGCGGAATCGATGCTTCCAATGTATTATGTGGCAGCTTATTGCGGTGGTGATGCCATGGGATTTGAAAAACTAAAGGACGGACAGCTGGTGCTGTATCCGGAAAATGGCCTGATAGCCCATAGTAACCATATCCGCCATCCTCATTATGCATACCAGGTGGATGCTCTGGGGGAACTTTATATCGTGACAGGAGAATTTTAAAACATCTTCAGCCTAAAGCAGGTGCAGTCACCATGGAAGATATAAAGGATGCTTTTAAGGATCATTTTGGATATCCTTTCAGTGTTTGCAGACACGGTGATAGCAGAAAGACAGAGCTGAACCGGATCAGTACGCTTGGGTGTATCCTTATGGATGTGACAGACCGCCGCATCTGGGTATGTAAAGGAACCCCATGTTGTGGGAATTTAAAGAATATATGTGGGAACGTCCGCATAAAAAAATCTGACTGGGATCAGATAGAAAAATGGTGAAATAAAAATGAAGGATTTCAGGGCAGTAAAAACTGAATTGGCTTGTTACGCAGTGATTATTTTGGCAGCATTTTTAATGGGGTTTGCAATAAAAAACCTTTATGATCCTGTGAACCTTGTTACCGGCGGAGTATCCGGTGTGGCGATCATATTCAAAAGTCTGTTTAATATACCCTTGTGGCTGACAAATACATTGCTGAATATTCCATTATTTCTGGCTGCCTGGCGTTTGAAAGGATGGAATTTTATTAAAAGGACATTTATAGCAACTGTGTCCTTGTCAGTTTCTTTGTATGTTTTGCCGGAAATGACCATTGCCGGAGATGATATCTTTTATCAGCTTTATTTGGCGGTATTCTTTCCGGAGTTGGAACAGGGATTTTATTTGCAGTACATGCCACTACAGGGGGCACGGATATGCTTGCAGCCCTGCTTCATCTGAAGATCCGTCAATATTCTGTATCTCAGATCATGCAGGTCCTTGATGCAATGGTAGTACTGGCAGGTGCTTCTGTATTTGGACTGGGATCAGCATTGTATGCGATGATAGCAATCTATGCAGTGTGCCGCGTATCAGATGGAATTTTAGACGGTCTGAATTTTTCAAAGCTTGCAATCATTATTTCTGAACGCAGTAAAGAGATCGCAGGCTCGATCATGAAAAATATGGAGAGAGGTGTTACTGCTGTAAAGTCAGTAGGAATGTATTCGGGACAGAAAGGGACATGCTGTTTTGTGTTGTTCCCAGAAAAGAGATCATCTGGCTTCGGGATATTGTCCGGGAATATGACAAGCAGGCGTTTCTTATTGTAAGTGATGTGAAGGAGGTATTCGGAGAAGGTTTTATTGAAGATATTTCCCCAAAATAAAAGATAATCAGAAATAACAGAAGGCTGCTTTCAGGTCATTCAATCTAAATGATCTGAAAGCAGCCTTTTATGATCATGGTAAGATCATGATAAACGCAGTGCCCAGTCTCTGCAGTCCCATACATCTGTAGCCAGACCTTCATAAAAAATCCGGTTCATGGCAGATGAGAAGGATGCTTCCTTTGTAAGCCTTTAAGGCACGTTTTAATTCTTCTTTTGCGTCTACATCCAGATGGTTAGTAGGTTCGTCTAAAAGAAGGACATTGGTTTCACGGTTGATCAGTTTGCACAGGCGCACTTTGGCCTGTTCACCGCCGCTTAATACGCGGACCTGGCTTTCAATGTGTTTTGTGGTCAGACCGCATTTTGCAAGGGCAGAGCGCACCTGATACTGGGTGTAGGACGGAAATTCTTTCCAGATCTCATCGATGCAGGTCGTCGTATTGCCCGGCGCCATCTCCTGTTCGAAATAGCCGATGGAGAGATAATCGCCCAGTTCCACAGAACCGCTTAAAGCAGGTGTCAGTCCCAGGATACTCTTTAAAAGAGTGGTTTTTCCAATACCGTTTGCACCTACCAGGACGGCCTTCTGTCCGCGCTCCATAGTCAGGTTCAAAGGACGGGAAAGGGGCTCGTCATAGCCGATGATCAGATCCTTGGTCTCAAAAATATATTTGCCTGGGTGCGGGCTTCCAGGAAATGAAACTCTGGCTTTGGCTTCTCTTTTTGCCAGTTCGATCACTTCCATTTTATCCAGTTTCTTCTGACGGGACATAGCCATATTTCTGGTGGAAACGCGGGCTTTGTTTCTGGCAACGAAATCTTCCAGTTCAGCGATTTCCTGCTGCTGGCGCTTATAGGCAGCTTCTAACTGAGCCTTTCTTTACAGAATAAACTTCCTGGAATTTGTCGTAATCGCCTACGTAGCGGTCCAGACGCTGGTTTTCCATGTGATAGATCAGGTTGATAACACTGTTTAAGAATGGGATATCATGGGAGATCAGGATAAAAGCATTTTCATATTCCTGAAGATAGCGCTTTAACCATTCAATGTGCTGTACGTCTAGGTAGTTGGTAGGCTCGTCAGAAGCAGGATATCCGGCTTCTGAAGCAGCAACTTTCCAAGAAGGACTTTGGTTCTCTGACCGCCGGAAAGCTCTGTTACGTCACGGTCCATACCGATCTCATCCAGACCTAAAGCCCGGCCGACTTCCTCTACTTTGGAGTCGATCACATAGAAATCATGTGCCATTAAAAGGTCCTGGATGGTTCCAAGCTCTTCCATCATGGCATTCATCTGATCTTCGTCTGCATCCCCCATATTGTCACAGATATGGTTCATCCGCTCTTCCATCTCAAAAAGAGGAGCAAAGGCGCTTTTTAATACTTCCCGGATGGTCATTCCTTTTTCCAGGACTGTGTGCTGGTCCAGATAGCCTACATTTACGTTCTTTGCCCACTCTACCTTGCCTTCATCCGGCATCAGCTTTCCGGTGATAATGTTCATAAAAGTGGATTTACCTTCACCGTTGGCACCTACAAGACCGATGTGTTCACCCTTTAAAAGGCGGAAAGACACATCGTGAAAAATAGCCCGGTCTCCAAAACCGTGGCTTAAATGTTCTACATTTAATATACTCATTCAAAAACTCCTTATAAAATAAATATGCTCTCGGAAACTTCCAAGAGTACATATGATCAACAGTAGCACAGATAAGCCCATTTTACATGAGAAATCAGGCTGTGGCAACCGCTTTTTCACTGCTCTTGAGGTTTGTTTGGGAATGTGTTAAGATGGCGTCAAACAGGATTTATGTGAATGCAAAAGATAAGTTACAACAAGGAGATAAAACTACTTATGGAAAAACAGAAAATAAAGATCGTTCGCAAAAATGATGAGTATTCTGCGGAATACCAGGTTGGTGACGTTTTTCAGGTGGACAGTACCTGGTATGGGGAGTGAATGTTACAAGCGCGTCGGGAATACCATTGTCTTTGGACAAGGATGAGTATGTGCTTTTAGAGGAAGCAGAAAAGGAGCAGCCCATTGACAATTATTCCTATCAGTGTGGTGTGATGGACTGCTTCTGTGAAATGGTGGCGTCCGGCCTTAAAAAGCTGGCAATGAGCCATCCATGTGACACCAAAGCAGAAAGAGACTCTTATCTGCCCCAGGTAAAGAAGCTTTGTGAAAATATGGGATCCTTTATCATCCACAGGATGAGGCGCTGATCACAGATCTGTTCCCGGCAGAGGCAAATCAGGACAAATATAATTATTTATTTTCCGTACTCAGGACGTTTATGAGACCTATCTGGAACTGAAAAACGCCAGAAAGAGCTGGAAAACCAGTGCGGAGGAACTGAGGAAGAACGCTATCAGCTGGCAGCAGACTTTGGAGCCCTGCTTTCTTATCCGGAAGAAGGAATACGAAGGCTGATCGAAAAAAAACAAGAGAAGCCAGAAGATAAAAAAGAGTGCGCATCGTTGGCACAAAAGCAGACCTGCCGCTACAGCAGGTCCGTTTTTAATACAAAGTGATTTTTATCTGTCTCCAGGATCCTTCTTTTCGCATTTTACCAAGTTCCGCCGACATGGCGCTTCGGTCAATGCTTAAATAGTCAGCTAGCTGCTGCCTGTTAAATGGAATACAAAATCCCGGCTGCCTGCTTTGGAGGCCTGAAAAGAAAGGTATGATAACAGGCGGCCACGGATGGATTTGGAAGAGGTGTGGAAGATCCGTCTGGACAGATTTAGATTTTTTCTGGGAAGAGATATATAACAGGTTCTGGATCAGGCGGTTGTGGTGGGGTGCAGGCAGAAGGACAGGTGGTCAGTACCCGTCCTGTATCTAAAAACAGGATATGGGAAGGTTCTGCTGCAATGGCTGATACCATAAGGGGTTCCCCGGGAAGACAGGCATAGCTTTCCGCAAAGGCAAAGCCGGGACCAACACTTTCCATAACACTTTTATTGCCCCAGACATCATCATTTTCAATCTGTACCCGGCCGGTCAGCACCAGTCCGATATTGTGGATGACATCTCCGGCATGAAAGATGGTCTCACCTTTGTCATAATCCCGTTCCTCTGTGCCAAGACACTGGAGCATAACATTGATCTCTTCAGGGGGAACATCTTTAAATAAGGGTGCATTTTCCAACAGTTTATAATCCATTTTCTCTCCTTTTGTTGTCAGAACAACATACATTTGCAGGTGATTGTAGTATATTCCTTATATAATGTCAAGGAGGTACAAAATGATACGCAGGATCGTTCATATTGATGAAGAAAAATGTAATGGCTGTGGCCTTTGTGCCCAGGCCTGTCACGAAAGTGCCATTGGAATGGTTAATGGCAAGGCTAAATTATTAAGAGATGACTATTGTGATGGTTTAGGAGACTGCCTTCCGGCCTGTCCGGCAGGTGCCATTTCCTTTATAGAAAGAGAAGCAGCTGCATATGATGAGGCAGCAGTACTTGAAAATAAGAAGAAAAAGGCAGCAGCGGCCCATCAGGCTCCTGCAGGCGGATGTCCTGGCACCCGTATGCGCCAGATGAACCGCAGAAGCGAAGAAACAGCTCAGGAAGGAGAAAATACTTCCAGTGCAGCACCAGTTACTTCCCAGTTAAGCAACTGGCCGGTACAGATCAAACTGGCACCGATCAAGGCACCATACTTTGATCAGGCAAAGCTTTTGATCGCAGCAGACTGTACTGCCTATGCATACGGAAACTTCCACAAGGATTTTGTTAAAGGCAAAGTAACACTGATCGGATGTCCAAAGTTAGATGACTGCGATTACAGCGAAAAACTGACAGAGATCATTGCAGCCAATGATATTAAGAGCGTTACGTTAGTGCGCATGGAAGTGCCATGCTGCGGCGGTTTAGAGCAGGCAGCTATCAAGGCTTTAAAGAACAGTGGAAAATTTATTCCATGGCAGGTAGTGACCATTTCTATTGACGGTAAGATACTGGATTAACGTTTAGGACATGTCTCACGCCCGATGGGCGGGGAAAAGATTAGTTTGTAGCAGGAGAAAACTAAAATGGAATTTATTAAAAACATTGAACACGAAACCGTACCTCCGTTAGCAGAGCAGGTAACTGTACCGCCGGGACAGATCGTCAGCCGTACACTGGCTCAGAACAAGGCAGTCAGCGTAACTTTATTTGCCTTTGATAAGGGCGAAGAGATCAGTACCCATGACTCCACCGGCGATGCTATGGTACAGGTACTGGAAGGAAAAGGAAAATTTACAGTAGGCGGAAAAGAGCATTTCTGCTGTGCTGGTGATGTCCTCATCATGCCGGCAAAGGTTCCTCACGCTGTTTACGCAGAAGAGTCCTTTAAAATGCTGTTGACTGTTGTATTTCCAACAGAACAGGAGTAAAGATATGGAGTCCGCAGAAAAGAAACGAACAGGGGATATCCTTACAGGCGCTTTGATCGGACTTGCCAGGACAACTTACAGTCATTTAAAGACAGAAGATACAGACAGGGTAGTAACATGTGCTCTGTCTGTTCTGGCAAGACCGGATGCCGGTGAGGAAGAACTTGCCCAACAGTTAAAACGGGTAAGGGCAGAAAAACTGGCAGTAGCCCCGGGCTGTGCTACCTGTGTGGCAAAATGCGGAAATACAGATGATTATGATATGGAGCGCCTCTGGAACGGACCGGACTAGGTGCGCTCTCTTAAGATACGTCTGTTTTCCGGGCTGAAAAAGACAGGCAGGGATGCTTTTAAAGTTATTGAAAACGGAAAAGGGAAAGACAAACATTTCCAGAGTATTATGGAAAGTATCTATAAAGGACTTTTTATCCTGGCAGAGGACTGGGAACCGGAAGAGATACTGCCGGCTATTGCTGAATTAGATGAAGCAGAGATCATGGTGAAGGAATTTCTCTAAAAAAATATTTTAGAAAATTATTGGAAAAATTTGGCAAAAATGCCAAGGAAGCATTAAGGGTATTCAACTTGAATAGAAAGTATAAGTATGGTAAAGTAGGAATAATGATAAAAGTACTTAAGAAAAGAGGAGGTACAGAAGATGCCAGGGCGCAGGGGAAGAGAATGCCGGCAAAAGAATGTTGAAGCATCTTTCCGCTATTTTTGGAGAAAAGCGGTGTCATTATATTTGAATACCATATAAAAACAGATACTCTGATCCGTTACAATAAAGAGCTGGAAGTAGAAGTGGAAATACCGAAGTATTGTGATTATCTCAGGGGATAAGACCAGGATCTACCCGGATGACCGCTGGAAAGCCATTGAATTTTACAGTGGGCGTATTAAGGGGCCCATTGATATCCGTGAAGTAGATGATGACGGCTATGTTTCCAGAAAGCGCCTGGAGACTGTATCCATTGAAGAAGATGAAGAAGGTAGATCTTGTATCCTCTTTGGCATGGTCACTGATGTAACCCGGGAGTGGCATCAGGAAGAGCGCCTGGAACGGGAACTGGGACAGTACCGGGAAGAAGAGGCAACCTGTAATGGTTGTGCCGGTTATCCTAAATATGACCAGGTTACAGGTCTGCTTTCTTTTAACCGTTTCAGGGAAGAGGTTGACAGTGTGATCGCTTCCGGAAAGGAAAAAGCTGTCTCTTAGTTTACACAGATCTTGAAAACTTTAAATATTTTAACCGGAAATACGGTTATGCAGCAGGAGACCAGCTGCTGCGGGAATTTACCGGTTATATTATTGATACTTTAAAAAGCGCAATACTGCCCATTTTACCAGGGTGGTCGCAGATCAGTTCATTCTCTTCTTTGAGGAAAAATGGAATAACGGTTCCATAGAAGCCATTAAGCGTATCAATAATGGATTTATTGAGCGGCAGCAGAGAAAATATCCGGAAGCAAAGCTGCGCCTGCGCACCGGTGTATACAAAGTAGAAAAAGACTGCGACGGAGCTTCGTTTGCTATTGATGCGGCCAACTATGCCAGACGCCAGATCCAGGATAATTCCCCTGAGACTGTATGTGTATATGATAAGACCATGGCGGATCTCCAGAATATGGAAAATGAAATTGCCATTGGCTTAGATAAAGCAATAAAAAATAAAGAATTTAAGATCTATCTCCAGCCACGTTTCTCCCTGACAACAGGAAAGATCGTCGGTGCGGAGTCTTTAGTCCGCTGGCAGAGGGAAGATGGTACGATCCTGCCGCCGGACAGTTTTATCCCTGTTTATGAGAAAAACGGCCGTATCATTGACCTGGATTTTTACATGTTTGAGGAAACGGTAAAGCTTCTGGCAAACTGGAAGGAACAGGGGATCCTGCAGCGTCTGATCTCCATCAATGCGTCTGCCCTTCATGCCCAGAACAGTGATACCGTTCACCGTTATACAACCATCCTGGAAAAATACGGTGTGGACCCGGCTCTTATAGAACTGGAATTAACAGAGACAGCTACAGTTTCTGATTATGACCATGTAAAGCAGCTGTTTGCAAAGTTACAGACTGTCGGTTTTAGGACAGCCTTAGATGATTTTGGAGCCGGTTATTCCATATTGAATACAGTCATTGATATTCCGGTCAACACAGTAAAAGTGGACCGGGCCTTTATCAGCAACTGTGAGACTACTCATAAGGGGATTTACTTCCTTCGTGAGATCATCAACCTGTTAAAAGGTCTTGGTTATCATATTGTATGTGAGGGAGTTGAGACGCCGGAACAGGCGTCCATCCTTAGAAATACCATGTGTGATGAAGTACAGGGATACTGGTTTTCCCATCCGGTCCCAGCACATGAATTTGAAAAAATGCTGCAGGAGGGGCGGTAGCAGAGAATATTATCTGCGCCGCGCCTCCTGCAGCCATGTTACAGCCTTTTTATAATTTTCTTTATAATAGCAGATCTTGCCCTTTTCCAGGGAAATAAATCCCTCTTCTTTTAACTGGCTGATGGTACGGTTTAATGTTTTTACGTTGATGCTTGTTTCATCCTGCAACTGCTGTCTGGTCAGATTGATCTTATAAAGAAGACCATCCGGCTGATCACAGAGCATGCAGATGACCGCCAGGCTCTTTACAGGCCCATATGAATGAATATCCGGGAGAAGTGAATTTCTTCCTTCAGCGGTTCCAAAAACGTCCTTATGAATATCTGGACTCTTTCCATGTTTTAAGCGACCGCTTTATCGGTGCCCACAGTATCATGGTATCGGCTCACGAAAGAGCACTGCTGCGTGAGCGTGACGTAAAAGTATGCCACTGTCCGTTCAGCAACTGTGGAAAAGGAGTTCCGGAGACACCGGCACTTTTAGAAGATGGAATCTGCGTAGGACTTGGAACAGACGGTGCTGCTCACGGTGGTTTAAGTCTTTGGAATGAAATGAAGATCTTCCGTTCTGTGATGAACGTAAACACGGCGTTGCCCAGAGCAATCCGGCTATCATGTCTGCAGCTCAGATCATTTCCATGGCTACAAAAGAGGGATACCGCCTGATGAAAGAGGAGGGCGGTGTGATCGCAGAAGGCAAAAAAGCGGACTTTATTACCATCAATACCATGCAGTCTCATTTATATCCTACTGGTAATCTGGTGAATACTCTGTTAGAATGTGTTACTGCGTCTGACGTCTGCGATATGGCGGTAGATGGCAGACTGCTGATGAAGGATCGGGAAGTTCTTACACTGGATGAGGAAAAGATCCTTTATGAAGCGATGAAATACATGGAGGAATTAGAAGCATGATCACAGGTATCACATTCTGTCTGATCGTAACAATGGCCAATCTGGTAGTAGGAGCATTTGTAGGACTTACAGGTGTGGCAGGTTTCCTGCTGCCGATCACTTATACATCCCTTCTGGGACTGGGCACGACAGAGGACTGGCCCTTAGCTTTGGTGCTTTTATCCTTTCTGGTCATGCAATGCATGAACAGGAAGCAGCTTTTTTAATTAGACCTTATTGGAAATGGGGTTGAAAAAAATAAGGGAAACTGATTAAACTGATTACATGAATGTATTATATAGAAAGACAACAAAAGGGATCTGTGTGGGGCGCTGCTACACATTAGATAACAAACTGGTGATACCGGACACCATAGAAGGACTTCCGGTAACAGAACTGGATACATATACATTCTCCCAGACTGTGCGAAGAAGAGAACAGCCGCCGGCAGAATACGAAGGAGAGCCGGAAATGTGCGGTGAAGCCCTGGAGGAACTTACGCTGCCGAAACATCTGGAAAAAAGTAGGGGCCTATGCCTTTATAACTGTTTCCATTTAAAGAATCTTTCCTGCTGCAGTACAGTGAGAGACTGGGGGCCGGAGTATTTACAGGCTGTACCCAGATAAATAAACTGGATATCCGTATCTTTCCAGAGGAAAAATCCAGTTTTAAAGAAATACTTTCAGAACTGCGGCAGATGCTGGTTGTAGATTACCGGGATAAAGAAGGGAAACTTCTGGCAAAGCTGATCTTTCCGGAGTTTTTGAGGAGTCCATAGAAAATACTCCTGCCCGTATCATTATGAGGGAAATGCATGGCTGCGGTCATATGTACCGGTATTGTTTTAACGGAACTGATTTTCAGTTCTGGGAATATGACAAACTGCTGCCAACAGCAGAGATCTTAGAAAGCCCGGCCCTTGTATGCCGCATGGCCCTTTACCGCCTCTACTGGCCCAAAGGTCTGACAGAGGAATGGAAAGAAGAATACTGGAAATACATCAAAAACATCCGGATGAAGCAGCAAAGGCCTGACAGAGCGGGGAGAAAGAGAGATCCTTTCCTGGCTGGCAGAGGCAAAGAGACGGACAGCCAGATGTTAGAGCAGATGATCCAGGCTACAGCAGGACTGGGGGATGCCCAGGTTTCTGCCATTCTTATGGATGCAAGGCATAAAAAGATGGGGGCGCAGTCGGGGGATAAGCCGAAGCCCAGAGTCCGAACTTTTGAGTTATAGTTTTCAACGGGAGTTGGTCCCGGTTTTCCCGCTTTAGCGGGAAGTATATACTAATGTTTCTCTCCGCCCTCAGGCGGCTGAGTATTACTTAATTTACGGAGGAAGATCCCATGTCCAAGAAAACAAAAGCACAGGAATTACAGGAGCAGCTTACCTGGTCTGCTCCCCATATTGGAAAAAGACGCACCAGACCACAAGGAAAAAGCTTTCAAATACTGTGAAGGCTACAAACAGTTCCTTAACGCAGGAAAAACAGAGCGCGAGTGCGTAAAAGAAGCTGTACACATGTTAAAAAAAGGCCGGTTACAAGCCATTTGACCGCACTGCTTCCTATGAACCAGGAGATAAGGTATATTATGTAAACCGCAGAAAAGCCATTATTGCAACTACCTTTGGCAAAAAGCCATTATCCGAAGGTCTGCATATCAATGGAGCTCATATTGACTCCCCAAGACTGGACTTAAAGCCAAATCCATTATATGAAAAAGAAGATATAGCCTACTTTAAGACTCATTACTACGGCGGTATCCGCAAATACCAGTGGGGAACTATTCCGTTAGCTATTCACGGCGTTGTTGCAAAGAAAAACGGGGAACTGACGGAAATCTGCATCGGTGAAAAAGAAGATGACCCTGTATTCTGCATTACAGACCTGCTGCCACATCTGGCTGCAAAGCAGAATGAGCGCCCGCTGCGGGAAGGCTTAAAGGGAGAAGAATTAAACGTTGTTTTAGGTTCTCTTCCATATGAAGGAGAAGACATCAAGGACGCTGTAAAACTTTCTATCCTGGCACTGCTTCATGAACAGTACGGTATGAAAGAAAAAGATTTCTTCCGCGCAGAATTTGAACTGGTACCGGCTGTAAAAGCAAGAGATATCGGTTTAGACCGCAGTCTGGTAGGCGCTTATGGCCAGGATGACCGTGTTTGTGCATACACAGCGCTGACTGCTGAGATTGATACGAAAAAGCCGGAACACACCACAGTGACCATTCTTACAGATAAAGAAGAGACAGGTTCTGACGGAAATACAGGTCTGAATTCCGATTATGTCCTTCATTATATAGAAGATCTTGCTTCTATGGAGAAGGTTGCGGTACGTGACGTATTAAAGGCTTCCTTATGCTTGTCCTCTGATGTAAATGCAGCTTATGACCCGACTTTCCCGGATGTATATGAAGCGCGCAATTCCAGCTACATCAACAAAGGCTGTGTTCTCACTAAATACACAGGCGCCAGAGGAAAAGGCGGCTCCAATGATGCCAGTGCAGAGACCATGGCGAAAGTTATCGGCATTATGGAAGATGCAGGTGTTTACTGGCAGGCAGGCGAGCTTGGCGCAGTAGATGCAGGCGGCGGCGGCACCATTGCCAAGTTTGTAGCTCATATGGATGTGGATACAGTGGACTTAGGTGTGCCGATCCTTTCCATGCATGCTCCTTTTGAACTTGCTTCTAAATTAGACGTTTACCATACATATAAAGCATTTAAGGCATTTTATGCGTCATAAAACTTATTGTAAGGGCTTTTTTTTTCCCGACGGTGTATGGTATAACTATGTACAACGCTTAAAGAAAAGTCTGTTTTTGTTTTCCAGGGACGGACAAAAAGTTCCTGACAGAACAAATAAGCGAAAAGAAAGAAAAGAAAAGGACATGCAACAATGAGAAAACTGAAATTATTATGTTTATGCGGTCTGACTGCAGCTGTTCTGATGACCGGATGCGCAGGCAGCACAGACACCACAAATGTAAACCTTGGTTCTGCAACTGTTTCTGAGTACAGAGGAGTAAAGATCAATGTAGCAGCTCCGGAAGTAACAGATGATGAAGTAGACCAGAAGATCCAGACCAATCTGAAGCAAAATCCAAATGAAGTAGAAGTGGACAGAGCTGCGCAGGACGGCGATATCGTCAACATCGACTACAAGGGAACAAAAGACGGAGAAGCTTTTGACGGCGGTACCGCAGAAGGACAGGATCTGACTCTTGGTTCAGGATCTATGATCGACGGTTTTGAAGACGGTCTGGTCGGAGCAAAGAAGGGTGAGACAAAGACCTTGGATTTAACTTTCCCGGAAAATTACAGAGAAGAGTCTTTAGCAGGACAGGCAGTTGTATTTGAAGTAACTGTAAATGCTGTAAAAAAGAAAAGCAGGATGCAGTATTAGATGATGCATTTGTACAGAGAACTTCTGATTACCAGACTGTAGATGAGTATAAGGAAGGCATCCGTGCTGACCTGTTAGCCCAGAAGCAGAAGACAGCAGAGCAGGAAATGGAGCAGGATGTTCTTCAGGACATTATCGATAACTCCGATTTCAAGTTCTCCAGAAACGGTTTATCTGTGCGTTACAATCAGATGTTAAAGCAGTATACCAACCAGGCTAAGATGTACGGAATGACTCTTTTCCCAGATGGCTCAGGCCAATGGTATGGATGAAGCCGGATTTAAGGAATACATCTACTCTTCTGTAAAAGAAGCAGCTAAGAAAGAGATCGTTGTAAAAGACATTGCAGCAAAAGAAGGTCTTGATAACCTGACAGATGAAGATAAAGAAGCATTTGCACAGGCAAATGGAACCAGCAAAGATACACTGGTAAGCCTTTATGGAGAAGATACTGTAAAGGAGCAGGTACTTCAGGATAAGGTATTAAGATTCTTAGCTTCCAATGCAGACAATGAGGCAGAAAATCCTGCAAAACTGTCTGAGCGTGAAGTAACGGTTACTGAAACTTCAGACAGACCAGGAGTCTTCCCCAGAAGAAACAACAGAAGCTGAAACTACAGCAGAAGAAACAAAAGCAAACTAAAATATTATATTCAAAACCAATGGAGAAGGAGGATATTATACATGCAACTCTTAAAAGACAGGATCCGTAAGGACGGCAAGATCAAAGCGGGAAATGTGCTGAAAGTAGACAGTTTTTTAAATCATCAGATGGATATTAAACTGTTTGGGGAAATCGGAAAGGAATTCAAGCGCAGATTTGCGGATGTGGAAGTAAACAAGATCCTTACCATCGAAGCTTCCGGAATCGGAATTGCATGTATTGTAGCCCAGTATTTTGATGTTCCTGTTGTATTCGCTAAGAAGACACAGACCAAGAACATTGCTGGTGAAGTCTATACTTCTAAAGTAGAGTCCTTTACCCACGGCAGAGTATATGACATTATCGTATCCAAGGAATTCCTTGGAAAGGGCGACAAAGTGCTTCTGATCGATGATTTCCTGGCAAACGGAGAGGCGTTAGAAGGTCTGGCAGCTTTAGTAAGAGATTCCGGTGCTGAATTAGTAGGTGCTGGTATCGTTAGTGAAAAAAGGCTTCCAGGTAGGCGGAGATTTGATCCGTTCCGAAGGAATCCGTCTGGAGTCACTGGCTATTGTTGACAGTATGGATGAGGAGACAGGAACCATTGTTTTCAGAGATGATGAATAATAACAGAACAAAAGCTTTATTTTTGATATTGACGGAACCCTCCTGTCTGAAAAGACGCGGAGGGTTCCTGACAGTGCGAAAGAGGCACTGAAACAGGCAAGAGAAAAGGACATCTGGTCCTGATCAATACAGGGCCGTGTGTATCCGCATTTACATGAGATCCGTTCCCAGGTAGATGCAGATGGATTTCATCTGCGGCTGCGGTACTTATGTGAGAGTAAAAGATGAGGTCTTATATCACCATGTGATCCCACATGAAAGAGGACTGCAGATAAAAAAGACATTGATGACTGCGGTCTGGACGGTGTACTGGAAGGTCTGGGCGGCTGCTATATGCATGAAGCACCATCCTGTCTGCCGCAGGTAGAGCGTGTAAAACAGTCTGTTAAGACCTCTCCGGCTGTCCAATGCCATGCTACTGGGAAGATGACAGTTTTGATTTTGACAAGTTTTACATTGGTTCTGATGAAAAGAGCCGCTGCAAAGAGCTGTTTGGAAGAATGCCGGATATTGAGGTCATTGACAGGGAAAAGGGGCTTTTATGAGTGTGTTCCCAGAGGCCATTCAAAGGCAACTGCCATGGATCTGGTGTTAAAGCATTACGGCATTTCCAAGGATGACGCCTATGTATTTGGCGACAGCAGCAATGATCTGTCCATGTTCCAGTATGCAGTCAACTGTATCGCCATGGGAGATCACAGTCCGGTGTTGGAACCATATATATCTTTTGTAACAAAAACAGTAGAGGATGACGGGATCGCCTATGCTATGAAAGAGCTGGGGATCATATAAATTATGAAACGAAAAACCTGGATCGTCAGTGCCCTGATGTATGCCCTTGTATTTCTGGTATGCTTCGGGGTATTGCACTTTTTTAAGAAAATAACAACTGCCGGAGACAGTACGGAGTACACCTCTAAGGCTGCGGCAGAGACCAATATTGTAATTGACGGGTCTGCAGATGATACAGACCGTGAAAATGGAAAAATGGACGGGGCTGAAGGATCAGATCTGTCAGAAGATACAGATGAATTATGGAATGAGACGGAGAAAAATACCCATATCCGCCGGGAGACCGGCTATAAAGGCTGGAGTAAGACATTGCCTCAGGTTTGGCCGGAGGTCCCGGAAGAAGAGCATTATACGCCTCCAAGGATCATCCAGGCAACGGATGTTCATTATCAGAGCGCAGATGCAGAGGATGACGGAGCAGCTTTTCAGCTTTTTGTAGAGCGCTGCGACGGAAAAAGTGGTAAAATATCTTCCCCAGCTGTTAGATGCTTTTATGGATCAGGTGATCGCTGAAAAACCAACAGCACTGGTACTCAGTGGTGATATTACCATGAACGGGGAGAAGATCAATCATAAGGAACTGGCTGAGAAGCTTCACAAAGTCCAGGAAGCAGGTATTCCGGTGCTGGTCATTCCGGGAAATCATGATATCAATAATCCTAATGCAGCTGTCTATTTTGGAGATGAAAAACTGCCGCAGACAGTGTTACACCAGAAGAATTTTATGATATTTATCATATGTATGGCTATGATCAGGCTATCAGCCGGGACAGTGCTTCTTTAAGTTATGTTTATCAGCTGGATGAAAGAAACCGCCTGCTGATGTTGGATTCCTGCCAGTATGAGCCTGAAAACCTGGTAGAAGGCCGGATCAAGGCAGAAACCTTGGTGTGGATGGATGAGCAGTTAAAAAGGCCCAGGAAGATGGGATGCAGATATTGCCTATTGCCCATCACAACCTGCTGGCCCAGAGCCGTATGTATACAACCCAGTGTGCTATGGATAATAATGGGGAGGTCATTGATCTTCTTCAGAAATATAAGATCCCCCTGTTTTTAAGCGGTCATCTTCATGTTCAGAGGATCCGCAAGCACAAGGCGGAACCGGGGAGTGGCAGATGATGCCTACGGTATTCAGGAGATCGTTACTGATGCCATAAGTATCCCACCTTGCCAGTATGGCGTTTTACAGTGGAAAGCAGATGGGAGCATGGAATATTCCACAGAATCTGTGGATGTATCAGTCTGGGCAAAACGTACAGAACAGGAAAATACAGATCTGCTGGATTTTGTGGGCTGGTCGGAACATTACATTCAGAAGCTGATCGCAGACCAGATCGGCGGAGTAGTCCACAATGTAGGAAGTGATGTGAAACGCTCCATGGCAGTGACCTACGCAGATGTATATATTGATTACTACGCAGGCCGCAACATTGATGCCAAAGGATGAGAACTTCGCAAGGTTATACCTGGTGGGAACGTAACCTGCCGGACAGCTATCTGTTAAAAGAATTAAATTCCATGATCAATGACTCTGACAGGGATAATAATTACCTGCTGCTTCCGGAAGATACCATCCTGGAAGAACGGTATGCATGGAAGAAGGCTACGGCTTCTGAGGCAAGCCCGTCGAGAGGCAGGTCGCCAGTGATGCGATCTGTTGGAACAGATCAGTCCGCAGTGACATCCGAATAAAATCCGCAAGCATAAGATCAACCATACGCCCATAGCTTAAGACACCATCTGTCTGGCTGTGGGCTTTTAAATATGTATCATTTACCTTGGTGGACACCTCTGCCGTCTTTCCTCAAAACGATCCCAGAAAACATTATTTTCTTCCAGGTCATTTCTGACTTTTTCATCTAATTTCTTATATAGTTTCTATAAAACCGTCATAATCCGCTTTTGCCAGAGCATTTCCCGCGTATACCCAGCCAGTGAGATAACCGCTGTAACGGAAATGACCTGCTTTCTGAACCGGTGCAGGCCAGGTAACCGATAAAATTGGCCTCATCTTCCCGCATATATCCCTTTAAATGAGACAGTTCATGACAGATGGTATGGGGGAATGTTGTAGGCAGGTATCTCACTGTTGTAGTTGGCTTCTACTGTAAAAGGAGAATAGACGCCGGTCAGCTGTTGGACAGATAAAAGCCTTGGATGGATCAGAGGCTTTGGATATGGGTACCAGCTTTTAAACTGGGGATACTCATCTGCCAGTCCTTTCATGGCTTTCTGCCCTCCTTTCCCCATTTCCCGAAGATAGGAAAAATTCTGAAAATAAGAGAAATTCCCGGCATCTGAAGGAGATGGGGATGTTTCTGTTGGTATATTTTCATTTACCTTATTTACAAGATCACTGCAAAGAGCATAGAGTTCATCGGTAGAATGGGTCCGGATCACAAAACCAGCTTCATAAGAAAAAAGAATTCCGGTAATAATTAATGCCGCAGTTGATGGTAAATAAGAAAAACAGGAGAGAAGCTGTAAAGAATGCACCATTTAACAGATATAATGGCGTTTTAAACCATTTGACCACAGAAAAAATACAAAGGAGCAGAAGCAGATACAGCCCTACTTCTGATACAGAAAAGGGAAAGATCCCGAAAATACGCGCAAATATCCCTTTCAGGACAGGATATATAGTTACAGAATAAGCCTGGGCAAAGCCGGTTACCTTCCTGGCGCAAAGGCTTAACAAAACAGAAAGGATGCTCATGATCACACCTGCAGCAAATATTTTTTTCAAGTTCACGACCTCCTTCAGATCATTGCGGATACCCCCATTATAAATGCTTTTGCCTTGACTGAAAAGGTGGTTTCATCTATACGGAAATGAGCTAAGAAGAGAAAAAGTTATATAAATATAAAAAGGGGAAACAGATATGGGATATCAGGACGATTATGTAATGCGTACCATCAGTGACTTAGTCCGCGCCATTGCAAGACTGGCACTTGGAAAAACGAGATCAATTATGCCCTTCCGGATACAGAGGATAAATACAGCGATACAGACCGTATTTATCGGAAACTGCGTGATCTGGTAGATGCAGGTGAGATCAACGAAGCAGAGAACCAGCTTTACGAAAATCTGGATGAAAACGACACAGAACATCTGGAAATGGCACTGACCTTCTATATGTATTTAAACCAGTTAAATGATGATACACTTTTCATGGCAAACTATTCCAGAGAAGAGATCGTAGAAGGAATCAACAGCGTCAGTGCAAGCTTTGGCATTACCGGATTTGAAAATTTTGTAGATACCACCATGGTTTAGCCAGATGACGGTGCGGATCATAAAGTTCCGCGCACTTACAGGCGGGACCACAAGAAACACAGGGGCTGCTGCAGGATGACTTAAAACATTGCAGCGGCCCTCTGTGGCGGATATAAGAAAACGGACATGTCACCAGAGGGTGATATCGCCATGAATGAAAGAGGACATCCATGGAAATAAAAAGAAGAGTGTCTGGCCTATCTGGGGCAGTATTATAAGGAGCTGTTTTTGGAACAGCCAACAAAAGATACCGTTCCATGACAGGAGCGGACTTAAAACACCGTTTAAACCGTTTAAGCCAGGAAACTTTAAACGGGGTGGAAAAACCAAATGAATTAAACGATATCCATGCCATGTTTGCAAAAGTATGTGCTTATCTCATGCATAAGGAAGAACGTTTAAAACCAGGTGCAGCTCTGGATCAGTTAAGAGAAAACTGGAAAAAATGGAAGATTTCTGCGGGATGCTGGCAGCAAAAGATATGGAATACCTGCCGGAGCTGACAGAAGAAGAGCTGGAGCATGTATTAAAAATGCAGGGCATCCGCCGCTACCTTCTTACTAATTCATTAGAGCGCGCTTATCAGCTGTTCTATCTTCCAAAGACCATTAAAAGGGGATCAGGGAGTCTGTAAAACGCCGCCCGGAGGATGAGTATCCGCAGACCAGGGCCATGAAGCGCCGCTTTATCCTTCATATCGGACCAACAAACAGCGGAAAGACCCACGATGCATTAGAAAGGTTAAAAACAGCTTCCCACGGCGCCTATTTTGGTCCCTTTAAGACTTCTGGCACTGGAAGTTTATGACCGGCTAAACGGTGAAAACATTCCCTGTTCCATGATAACCGGGGAAGAAACACTGGAAGTGGCCGGTGCCTGCTGTCAGGCATGTACTGTGGAAATGTTAAATGAACACGAATATTTCGACGTAGCTGTAGTGGACGAGTGCCAGATGGTAGCGGATCCCTACAGAGGCCACAACTGGACCAGAGCAGTTTTAGGACTTCGTGCAGAGGAGATCCATTTGTGTATGGCACCGGAGGCAGAAGATATTATCGTACAGATGATCAAACGGTGTGGGGATACCTTTAAGATCGTCCGTCATAAGCGAAATACAAGGCTTACCTTAGAAGAAAAGCCGTATTCCGAAAAAAGATTTGAAAAAGGCGATGCTCTTATCGTATTTTCAAAAAATCAGTACTGGCGCTGGCGGCCCACCTGGAAAACCAGGGAGTCCATTGTAGCGTTATCTATGGAAGTCTGCCTCCTGCCACCAGAAGAGAGCAGGTGCGCCGCTTCCTTGAAAAAGAAACAGAAGTGGTAGTCAGTACCGATGCCATTGGAATGGGCTTAAACCTGCCGATTCGCCGTATTGTCTTTATTGAGACCCGGAAATTTGACGGAGTGGGCCGCAGAAGCCTGCTGCCCGAGGAGATCAAGCAGATCGCAGGCCGCGCCAGGACGTTTCGGACTGTATGACGAAGGCTTTGTGGCTGTTTTGGATGATCTGGAATTAATAAAGGACGGACTAAAGAGGCGGCCGATCCCTATTATGAAAGCCTACATTGGCTTCCCGGAACAGCTGTTAAAGCTGCCGGCTGAGATCGATACACTGGTAAAAAAATATGGGCCGGCATGGAAACGCCTTCTATTTATGAAAAAATGGAAGTGGATGAACTGTTAGCACTGTATGTAAGCTTTGAACATGTGCAGCAAGACCACATGGATGAATTTTCCAAAGAAGAGATCTACAAGCTGATCACCTGCTCTGTGGACATTGACAATAAGCTGGTCATGGATCTGTGGAAAGACTATTGCCGGGATTACCGGGATGTGGAAGAACTGCAGTTTCCATACACGCCGGGACCAGATCTGTATGATCTGGAAAGTTATTATAAAATGCTGGATCTGTATTTTCAGTTTTCCAGAAAAGTGGGACTGCCCATTCAGGAAGAAAATCTGTTAGAAGAGCGCAGGAACACAGAAGAAGAGATCAGCCGCATTTTAAAGACAGAATGTGCCAGCTACACCCGAAAATGCACAATCTGTGGAAGAGAACTTTCCTGGGATTATCCGTTTTCCATCTGCGAACGCTGCTTTGAACGTGGAAAAAGAGTACATCCCAGAAGAAGATAATATTAATGTACTCCTGGGATTTTTCCGGGGGCAAATAACACATCAAAGGAGAATGTAATGGAAAAGAGAATCATTCAGGTAGAAGAAAAAGTTCCTGTAAAATTGCTGATACCCTTAAGTATCCAGCACATGTTTGCAATGTTCGGCGCGTCCGTTCTGGTGCCTTTCCTGTTTGGCATCAGCCCGGCGATCGTACTGTTTATGAATGGTATCGGAACCCTTTTATTTATCGCGATCACAAAGGGAAAAGCACCGGCTTACTTAGGTTCCAGTTTTGCTTTTCCTGGCACCTGCATCTATTGTGATCCAGAATTTTGGCTATGAATACGCTTTAGGCGGTTTCGTGGCAGTTGGTTTCTGCGGCTGTATTTTAGCACTTATTATCTATAAGTTTGGTACAGACTGGATCAACATCGTACTTCCGCCTGCAGCCATGGGCCCGGTAGTAGCTCTGATTGGTCTGGAATTATCCGCCAATGCAGCTTCCAACGCAGGTCTGCTGGATGAGAACATTGACCCAAGAAAGATCATTGTATTCCTGGTGACTTTGGGGGTGGCTGTATTTGGTTCCATCCTGTTCCGCAAATTCCTGGCAGTTATCCCGATCCTCATTGCGGTTCTGGTTGGATATGCAGCAGCCATCATCTGCGGGATTGTAGATTTTGAAGAAGTAGCAGCAGCAAAGCTCATTGCCGTGCCTCATTTTTCCTCACCGAAATTTGATGCTCAGGCGATCATGATCATCCTTCCTGTTATCCTGGTCATCATTTCCGAGCATATCGGACATCAGGTAGTTACCAGTAAGATCGTAGGAAGAGATCTGTTAAAAGATCCGGGACTTCACAGATCCTTATTTGCAGATAATTCTTCTCTACCATGCTTTCCGGTATGATCGGCTCCGTACCGACTACTACTTATGGCGAGAATATCGGTGTAATGGCAGTAACCGGTGTATACAGTGTCCGTGTGATTGCAGGCGCAGCCATTCTTTCTATCATATGTTCCTTCGTAGGAAAGCTGTCCGCCCTCATCAGCACCATCCCGGGTCCTGTGATCGGCGGTATCTCCTTCCTGCTCTACGGCATGATCGGAACCTCCGGCCTGCGCATCCTGGTAGACTCCAAAGTAGACTACTCCAAAAACCGCAACCAGATGCTCACCAGCGTTATCTTCGTAACTGGTCTTTCCGGCGCAGCACTGCGTATTGGTAATATCGAACTTACCGGAATGGTACTTGCCTGCGTAGTAGGTATGGCAATGAGCCTGGTATTCTATGTATTAGACAGATTGAAACTGACCAATGATCAGGCGGAGTAAAATGTTTTTGGCCTTGCGGCATTGCTATCTGACAACATTACGAACCGGATAAAAAATAGGCGATTGTGGTTTCACAGTCGTCTATTTTCATAGCATCCGCCGTACAAGTATTTCTTTTGTATATTCCTCCCGTATAGCCACCACCCGCCTGCGTATTCTGTATATACACAGCTGCCGGGCCGGGTTTTTAAACAGACAGGTCAGGACCTCTCCGTACAGAAATCCGCTTCGGCCAAGCATTTCTCTTACATCTGCTTCTGAGATGCTCCATACTACCTCAGCCATTTCACCTTCGCCCAGACTGGATAAAGGCTCTACCACAGTTTCACCCAATATTCCCACTCTTTTTAAATATATGCGTGTTATGGTCGTCTATATGATGCTGAATTATAATTCACAATGTGTTCTAGTATCATTATCATACAGTAATCCAACTTCCACTTTTTTCATCCATATTCATAGAATTTTCCGTCACATTGCAGTCATATGCTAGAATATGTACCCCGGCTGCAGCCGCTGCCCGAAGGGCATCCCCGAAAGCCTTATGTGTCTCATCATTAGGATAAAATTTCCGGATCCCTTTCATCTGGATCACAAGGAGAAGAAAGGTCTCAAAGCCATCCTTTTTTGCCTGTATCAGCCCGTTTAAATGTTTCACGCCCCGGATCGTAGGTGCATCCGGAAGAATACATTTCCCTCTTTTTTCCAGAGTTACTCCCTTTACTTCCATAAAAGCAGGAACTGTTTTACCAGTTACCTCATTCTTCAATTCAAAAGCAAGGTCAAACCGGGAATCCCCGTGGGTAACTTCTCTCCGTACATTCGTTGGAATTCCAACATTTTCCAAAGAAAGTCCTTTTTGGCTTCTTTTTCACGCATCCATTCTAAAGCCGCCTGATTCGGTGCCTGGGAGTCCATGTTGATCAGCAGATTCCCTTTATAAACTGCGATCAGGTCATATTCCGTTTTCCGCTTCATTTCCTTTGCTTTGGGATGAAATTCCAGGACTACTCTGCATCCGGGAACTAAAAGCTCCTGACAGCGGCCGGTATTTTTTACATGGCAGGTCTTAACATCCCCCTTACCTCCACATGGGCGATAAAGCGGTTAGGACGTTTTAAAAAGGTTCCGGTTACTATATTATCGTATGTCATATCTATACCTCGCAAGCATTTGCATTTATGGTGCTGTCATCATTCATTTGCCATGGAGTATAACACAAAAGAAAACACAAAAAAGCTTTTTGCAAAAAGGCATTCCTCATTTTACAAAAAGCTTTTATAAATTGTATCATTATTGCAGCTTTGGTGTGCCATATCTTTCAGACCAGATCTTTAAACTTCCTTTTTACCAGTTCTGCGATCATATCGGCAGTTCCTTCGATCCCCAATAAAAAGAAGAATCGATCATAAGGTGTTTATGCAGGGGATCATAAGGTGTATATCCCGCATACTTTTTGTGATAAGCCAGCCGGGCTTTATCTACTTTCATGATCATCCGTTTGGCTTCATCTTCACTCATTTCCAGACTGTGGATACAGTTTTCCAGCCTTGCTTTATAAGGCGCGTAGATAAAAATGTTCACTACATTTTCCTCATTCTGAAGGAGAAAATCAGAGCAGCGGCCAACAATGATACAACTGGACTTTCTTGCCAGATCCAGGATAATATCCTTCTGGACATCAAAGATCATATCCTGTATGTATTCCTTGTCTGTACCAAGGGGAAACATGTGGGAAAAGAAATGATTGTGGGAGCTTTCTTCCGCATCACTGATCTGGGATACCGGGAGGTTTAACTGTTTTGCCACTTCATCTACAATATCCCTGTCATAATATTCAATTCCCAGTTTCTGGGAAAGGGCATGGGCGATGGGACGGCCCAGACTTCCAAATTCCCTTGTAATGGTAATGGTGTATTTACTCATAGCATCTGGCCTCCTTAAGCCGTAACGATGGTTTTCTGGTAACTGCGTACAATACAGCTAAGTGCAAAGCAGATCACAAAGTAGCAGAGAGCTTCAAAACCGATCAGCATGATCATTCCATGTACGTCATAGATACTGCCCATAACAACCGCACAGTTGCGCATGAACTCTGCCACATCTACCATTTTCAGGAAAGAAGTATCTTTGATCACTGTGATCACCTGGCTTAAAAGAGCCGGGATGATCTTGCGGTAAGTCTGAGGCAGAATGATATACCACAATGTCTGGATAAAGCTAAAGCCCTGTGACTGGGCTGCTTTCAAACTGACCTTTGGAAATGGAGTTTAAACCGCCGCGGACAATTTCAGCCATAACAGCAGAAGTAAATAAGGAGATGGCAAAAACAGAAACAGCGATCTTATTTCCCTTTACTGTAAAATAGATCCATAAGATCCACAGCAGGTTTGGGGTGCATCGGAAAAATTCCGTATATACGGCTACCAGGCTGGCAGCCCATTTAAAACGGCCGGAAGCATAGGTGCGGATCAAAGCCAGGATCGTTCCGAAAAACATACTGATCAGTATGGCTAATACAGCAATGACAATGGTCATTCCCAGTCCCTTTAACATAAAACCTGTATTGGCAGGTGTAAAAATCTGGTGAAATAATGTCAGCATGTGCCTTCCTCCTCAAACAGTATTTTTTAGGCGCCGGCATACGCATGGAACGGATCTCCAGATATCTGGCAAGTCGTGCCAGCGGAAAACAGATGATAAAATATAAAAGCGCGCTGGTAAAATAAGCCTGTGCGAAGAAGTTTCGTTCAGAACCCCATGAATCGGTAAAATACATCAGATCCATACCTGCCACCATAGCAAGAATAGAGGTGTTTTTCACCAGGTTTAACGCCTGGTTGGCCAGAGGCGGCATGATGATCCGGATCGTCTGGGGAGTATGATATAATACATGGTTTCCAGATAAGAGAAGCCCTGGGAGGCAGCCGCTTCTGACTGCCCCCTGGGAATGGCTTCAATACCGGTACGTATTACTTCTGATATGTAAGCTCCGTGATAAACGCCTACGCCGATCACGCCAAGAACGAATTTTGGAATACGGAAACCGGAGTTGGAAAAAGTAAAGGTAATACAGAGTAGTAAAATAGTACCTGAAGAGCCAGAGGCGTATTCTGGATAAATTCAACATAGATACGTGACAGGATCTTTGCAGGCTTAAATTTCATTGTGGAAAAGGTTCCAAAGATCACCCCCCAGAATAAGAGCGGTCAGAAGACCTGCTGCGGAAATCTTCAGGGTCATTATAAAACCGGGTACATAATAGTCTGGAACGGCTTTCCACAAAGCGGCCCAGCGTTTTCCATCAAAAAGACCTTTTATCATATCTGTCATCCTCTGCTTTTCTGACTTATATTTAATGTACCGGAGTACATTTTATGCAAAGCGCATTTTACTGCAGTCCCCACTGATCCTGAAGGGCTTTCATAGATCCATCAGAAAGCATGGAGGTTACTTTCTTATCAACCAGGTCTGCAAGTCCTGTATTTTCCTTTGCGGAAGCAACGCCATATTCCTGCTCACAGAAACGGTCTGGAAGAATGTGGTTAGAATCATTTACATAACCGGAAAGGATCGCACGGTCTACAGAGAAGCAGTCGATCTGCTTGGTTGCAAGAGCCTGTGCTAAAGCAGGATAGCCGTCAAATTCCTGGGATTCCGGCTTTACATCCAGTTTCTGTTCTTCTACATAAGAGGTAAAGCCATCTTTTGTGGTAGAAGACTGTGCAACACCGATGATCTTTCCATTCAGGTCTTCAATGGACTCAATGCCGGAATCATTATTAACCAGAAGTCCTACAGCATCTGTATAGTAAGGTGTGGAGAAGTTGTAGGTCTCTTTTCTTTCCTCTGTAATCGTAAAGGTTGCGATAACCAGGTCAATCTCACCGTTTTCCAGAAGAGGTCCTCTGGTCTTTGCTGTAACACCCTGGAATTCTACCAGTTTCTTTTCCTTTGCTTCATCAGCGGAGCAGCCAAAGATCTCACCGGCGATTTCATATGCCAGATCATCTTCAAAACCTTCATATTCACCGGTTGCAGTATTCTGGAGAGAAAAATTAGGAACATCGGATTTGCAGCCTACCTTTAATACGCCACGGTCGATGATCTTTTGTACATCAGCATCAGAAGAACCTGCTGCTTCGGATGCGGCTTCGGAGGCAGCTGCAGAAGTATCTGCGTTTGTTTCTGTCGGTGCAGCAGTAGTTGCTGTAGAACCGGATCCGCATGCAGTTAAAGAAGCTGCCATTACAGTTGCCATTGCCATAGATAATACTCTTTTTTTCATAATCAGTGTCCTCCTCTTATCTACAATAAATTACTACTATATTTAATCCTTCTCAGAGAAGAAATAAACAGTTAATATAATAACAAATAACTAATGTAGTATCTTACTTAAAAATGCTTTTTGTACGGTCATGCTCCGGTGCTGTAAAGAAATGCTCCGGAGTTCCCTCTTCTATAATATAGCCGCCGTCCATAAATATTACCCGGTCAGCCACCTGCCTTGCAAAGCCCATCTCATGCGTCACGCAGATCATGGTGATATTTTCGTGTGCAAGCTCGATCATAACATTTAAAACTTCCTGGACCATTTCCGGGTCCAGTGCTGAGGTAGGTTCATCAAAAAGGATCAGAGGCTGGTTGGTACACAAAGGCTCTTGCAATGGCCACACGCTGCTGCTGTCCGCCGGAAAGCTGGGCAGGATAATTTCCGGCTTTTGCTTTTAAACCAACTCTGTCCAGACATTTTAAAGCAGTTTCACGGGCTTTGTCCTTAGGCACATGCTGAAGTTTTACAGGAGCCAGTGTCAGGTTTTCCAGAACGGTCAGGTGTGGATACAGGTTGAACTGCTGGAATACCATGGAAGAATATTTTTTGCCATTTCCAGGCGGTTCTTTTTTTGTTACAGGCGTTCCTGCAATGGAAATAGTGCCGGATGTAGGCTCTTCCAGGTGATTGATGCAGCGGATAAAGGTGGACTTACCGGAACCGGAGGGCCCGATGATGACCAGCTTTTCTCCTTCCAGCTACCGTCAGGTTAATATCCTTTAAAACCTCCAGATCACCGAAATTCTTTTTTAAGATGTTCTACTTTTACCATATCAGCCATATTTCTCACCGTCTGCCATCCTGTGTGCCGGAACGTGCAGCCTTTCTTAAAAATAAAATCTTGAAAATAAAAAGCCAGGAATAAGAAAAAAGGCCACAGCGCAGAGAGAGCAATTGTCTTTCAGCACCGTCGCCTTTTTTTCTTAAGTGTCAGTTCAAATTTTATGTTTTGCATTATAAGCAGGTAAAAATCAAATGTCAAGTACAAAAAACTTTTTTTATATTGCGGCACGCATTGAAATATGTTACACTTTTTCCAAACTAAATACCAGAATAAATAATAACTGTGCAATGTTTATTTTGTTATTAAAAAATTTATCAAAGTAAAGTAAGAGAGGGAGAAAGATCATGGCATTATCCTACGAAAGTACCAGAGGCGGACAGAAAGGCGTTACAGCATCACAGGCCATTTTAAAGGGTCTGGCAGAAGACGGCGGTCTTTTCATGCCTACAGAGATCCCAAAGCTGGACAAGACCTTAGAGCAGCTTGCAGGGAATGACCTATCAGGAAACAGCCTATGAAGTGATGAAGCTTTTCCTGACAGACTATACAGAGGAAGAATTAAAAACCTGTATCGCAAACGCATATGACAGCAAGTTTGATACAGAGGAGATCGCACCTTTAGCAAAAGCAGACGGCGCTTATTTCCTGGAGCTTTATCATGGAAGCACCATTGCTTTCAAGGACATGGCTCTTTCCATCCTTCCTCATCTTATGACTACAGCCGCAAAGAAGAACCATGCAGACAAAGGAGATCGTGATCTTAACTGCTACCTCCGGCGATACCGGAAAAGCAGCTATGGCAGGTTTTGCTGATGTTCCTGGAACACGCATTATCGTATTTTATCCAAAGGGCGGTGTCAGCAAGGTCCAGGAGCTTCAGATGCGCACCCAGAAAGGGGACAATACCAGCGTAGTTGCTATCCACGGAAACTTTGATGATGCGCAGACCGGCGTAAAGAAGCTGTTCGGTAACAAAGAACTTGAAAAAGAAATGGCAGAGGCTGGCTTCCAGTTTTCTTCCGCAAACTCTATTAACATCGGACGTCTGGTTCCACAGGTAGTTTATTATGTATACGCATACGCAAAACTTCTGGAAAATGAGCAGATCGAAAATGGCGAGGAGATCAACGTTGTAGTTCCAACCGGAAACTTTGGAAACATCCTTGCAGCCTATTTTGCAAAGCATATGGGTGTGCCGATCAAGACCCTGATCTGCGCTTCCAATGACAACAAAGTTCTTTATGACTTCTTCACAACAGGAACCTATGACAGAAAGAGAGAATTTATCTTAACTAATTCCCCTTCCATGGATATCCTGATCTCCAGCAATTTAGAGCGTCTGATCTATTTAAGCACAGGCTGTGATGCAGCAGCAGATGCAGCCCTTATGAAAGACCTTTCTGAAAAAGGAAGTTATACAGTAACTGGGAACATGCGCCAGTTCATGTCCGATTTCAGAGGCGGTTTTGCTACAGAGGCACAGAATGAGGCAACTATCCGCAAGATCTTTGAAGATACAGGATACCTGATCGATACCCATACAGGTGTTGCAGCTACCGTTTACAATGCATATAAGGCAGAAACAGGGGATCAGACCAAGACTGTGATCGCATCTACCGCAAGCCCATACAAGTTCTCCCATAGCGTTTTAGAGGCTATTAAAGGTAAGTCTGCTGTAGAAGGAAAGGATGAATTTGCAGTAGTAGATGAGCTGTCTGAAGTATCCGGTACACCGGTTCCAAAGGCAGTAGAAGAACTGCGCAGTGCAGTGATCCGCCATAATACAGAATGCGATGTGGATAAAATGGGTGAAACTGTAAAGAATATCCTTGGAATCGCTTAAAACAGCTTCCATTTTAGGACAAGATAGAGTATAATGAGTTAGCACGTTAAGAATATAACAAAGTTATATATTTAACAAAGACAGGTGTCCGGGAAATCCGGGATACAGTGTCCAAAATTGCAGTATGTACAAGGAGGAATAAAAATGTTAGTATCAGCAAAAGAAATGCTTGAAAAAGCCAGAGCAGGCAAATACGCAGTAGGACAGTTTAATATCAACAACCTTGAGTGGACCAAATCCATCCTTTTAACAGCACAGGAATTAAATTCCCCTGTTATCCTGGGTGTATCTGAGGGCGCAGGAAAATACATGACCGGTTTCAAGACCGTAGCAGCTATGGTATCCGCTATGATCGATGAACTGAATATCACCGTTCCTGTTGCACTGCATCTGGATCATGGTACTTATGAGGGCTGCTATAAGTGTATCAAAGCAGGATTTTCCTCCATTATGTTTGACGGTTCCCATTATCCGATCGAAGAAAATATTGACAAGACCAAGGAACTGGTAAAGATCGCACATGCTATGGGTCTGTCCTTAGAGGCTGAGGTTGGCTCCATCGGCGGCGAAGAAGATGGCGTAGTAGGTATGGGTGAGTGCGCAGATCCTAATGAGTGCAAGGCAATCGCAGATCTGGGTATCGATTTCCTGGCAGCAGGTATCGGCAACATCCATGGAAAATATCCGGCTAACTGGCAGGGATTAAACTTTGAAGTTCTGGAAAATGTTAAGAAAGAAGTTGGCGATATGCCATTAGTTCTTCACGGCGGTACCGGAATCCCGGCTGACATGATCAAGAAAGCCATCAGCCTTGGCGTTGCTAAGATCAATGTAAATACTGAGTGCCAGCTGTCCTTTGCAGCAGCAACCAGAAAGTACGTTGAAGAAGGAAAAGACTTACAGGGCAAGGGCTTTGACCCAAGAAAACTGTTAGCACCAGGCGCAGAAGCTATCAAGGCTACTGTAAAAGAAAAATGGAACTGTTTGGCTCCGTTGGCAAAGCCTGAAAATAAGTTAGTACAATACAAAAATTTTTTTAAAAAACCACTTGCAATTTTAAAAGAAATGGTTTATTTTAAGAAAGAACGAAGGCGTTCTCTATATTAGGAGAGCGCCTTTTTTACCTGATACTTTAAACTTAAAAAATTAGGTTTTCAGGTAAAGATAGTAAAGGGATGTACTGCAAATAGCTGAAGAAAAGCATCTCGAATGAGGATTTATGGAAATCATAAAAAATGATGCAAGAGAGGATGGAGAATCTATGAGCGAAGTAGTAAGTGTTTCAGAGATGTTTGGCAAGGACGTATTTAATGACGCAGTCATGAAAGACCGCCTGCCAAAGAGTGTGTACAAAAAACTGAAAAAGACCATCGAAGATGGCGCTGAGTTGGATCCAAGTATTGCAGACGTTGTGGCACATGCCATGAAGGATTGGGCCATTGAACATGGCGCAACCCATTTTACCCACTGGTTCCAGCCGCTGACCGGAGTAACTGCTGAGAAACATGACTCCTTTATTTCAGCACCGGTAGACGGAAAAGTGATCATGGAATTCTCCGGTAAGGAGCTGATCAAGGGCGAGCCCGATGCATCCTCCTTCCCCTCCGGAGGCTTACGAGCTACCTTCGAGGCAAGAGGCTATACAGCCTGGGACTGCACTTCCCCGGCCTTCTTTAAAAGAAGACGCGATCGGTGTTACCCTTTGCATTCCTACTTCCTTCTGCTCTTACAAGGGTGAGGCACTGGATAAGAAGACACCGCTTCTTCGTTCTATGCAGGCAGTAAACGAGCAGGCACTGCGTATCCTCCGTCTTTTCGGAAATACCACTGCAAAGCGAGTATTTCCTTCTGTAGGACCTGAGCAGGAGTATTTCATTGTAGACCGTGCAAAATATTTACAGCGTAAAGACCTGATCTATACCGGCCGTACTCTTTTCGGGGCAATGCCTCCAAAGGGACAGGAAATGGATGACCACTACTTTGGTGTTATCCGTGAGCGTATCGGTTCCTACATGAACGACTTAAATAAGGAACTTTGGAAATTAGGTGTTCCTGCAAAAACACAGCATAATGAAGTAGCTCCTGCACAGCATGAGCTGGCACCGATCTATGAAGGTGTAAACCAGTCCGTAGACCACAACCAGATCGTTATGGAGACTATGAAGAAAGTGGCAGAGCGCCACGGGCTGGCATGCCTTCTTCACGAGAAGCCATTTGCAGGTGTCAATGGTTCCGGTAAGCATAACAACTGGTCCCTGGGAACCGATAACGGCACCAACCTGTTGGATCCCGGCGATACTCCTAACGAGAACATCCAGTTCCTGTTAGTACTGGCATGCATCATCAAGGCAGTAGATATCCACGCAGACCTGTTAAGAGAATCTGCTTCCAACGTAGGAAATGATCACAGACTGGGAGCAAACGAGGCACCGCCAGCAATCATTTCTATCTTCTTAGGCGAGCATCTGGAAGATGTTATCTATCAGCTTTGTGATACCGGTGATGCAACTCACTCCAAGCAGGGCGGAACCTTAAAAACAGGTGTTGATATCCTTCCTGACTTTGATAAAGACGCAACCGACAGAAACAGAACCTCTCCATTTGCATTTACAGGAAACAAGTTCGAGTTCCGTATGGTAGGTTCTTCCGACTCTATTGCATCTGCAAATACAGTATTAAATACCATTATCGCAGAAGCCTTCAAGGAAGCAGCTGACAAGCTGGAGAAGGCAGATAACTTTGATATGGCTGTACATGACATGATCAAAGAAACCCTGGCAGCTCACAAGAGAGTTGTATTCAATGGAAATGGTTATTCCGATGAGTGGGTAGCAGAAGCTGAGAGAAGAGGACTTCCAAACATCAAGTCTATGGTAGATGCTATTCCGGCACTGATCACAGACAAGGCTGTAAAGCTGTTTGAAGAATTCGGCGTATTCACAAAGACCGAGCTGGAGTCCAGAGTAGAAGTTGAGTATGAAGGCTATGCAAAGGCTATCAACATTGAAGCAAAGACCATGATCGATATGGCTGGAAAGCAGATCATCCCGGCTGTTATCAAATACACAACCGCTCTTGCAGCTTCCATCTCCGCAGTAAAGAGTGCTTGCCCTGAAGCAGATGTAAGCACCCAGACAGAGCTTCTGTTAGAGACCTCTGATCTTCTGGCAGAAACCAAACTGGCTCTTGCAAAACTGACCGAAATTACTGAAAAGAGCGCAGCAATGGATGGCGGCAAGGACCAGGCAGTTGCTTACCATGAGGAAGTCGTTCCTGCAATGGCAGCATTAAGAACCCCGGTAGACAAACTGGAAATGCTGGTAGACAAAGACTTATGGCCAATGCCGAGCTACGGCGATCTGATCTTTGAGGTTTAATAAATCTTATAAAATAGAAGGTTCCGCCTGCGTCAGCAGGCAGATAAGCGCGAGAGTGCGGTGAACCTGAGTATTGGACGCAATTACATAAATAAAATGCCCTTCTGGTGATATATAACGTATCCCGGAAGGGTTTTTTTCGCGGTATGAGTGGCATTGTTTAACTTGCATTTTAAACCCAGTGTGCTATAATGTTTCATATATTTTGAAAAATAATAAAAATGAACATAAATATAAACATAAGCATAAGCAGGAAAAGGAGTTAAAGATCATATGAACCGACAGGCGCTGGTATGCAGAAATATACTGGAAAAACCGGATATTACACAGCGGGAAATGGCGAAAAACATGGACATATCCCTGGGTACAGTCAATGGGCTGGTGAAGGAATGTCTGGCAGAGGGATATATTGCAGAGGAAGAAAATGGGAAAGAAAAACATCTTATTCTTCTGGAAAAGGGAAAAGAGCTTTTAAAGCCCTATAAAGTAGACGGAGCACTGATCATTGCAGCCGGTTTTGGTTCCCGTTTTGTGCCTCTTACCTTCGAGACTCCAAAGGGTCTTTTAGAGGTTTTGGAGAGCGCATGATCGAGCGTCAGATCAAACAGCTCCATGAAGTGGGGATCCACGACATTACCATTGCAGTAGGCTATTTAAAAGAAAAAATTTGAATACCTGATCGATAAATACGATGTGAAATTATTATACAATCCGGAGTACTCCTGCAAAAATACTCTGGCTACGGTATACAGGGCCAGAAAGTTTTAAAGGGCCGGAATGTATACATTCTTTCATCAGATAACTGGATGCGGGAAAATATGTACCATTCCTATGAGTGCGGTGCCTGGTACAGCGCAGCCCACGAAGAAGGAGAGACCAGGGAATGGTGCCTTTACCTTTAATAAAAAGGGCCGTATCAGCGATGTAAATGTAGGCGGAAAAGATGCGTGGTTTATGTACGGTCCCGTATATCTTTCCAGGGAGTTTTCCGCTAAATTCCTTCCTGTATTAGAGGCTTATTATCAGATCCCCGGAACAGAGCAGTTTTACTGGGAGCAGCCTTATGTGGACATGTTAAAGGGAGAGGCAAAACGCCGTCTGGAAAAAGAGGACAAGGAGCTGTTGAAACAGACATAAGAAGCCTGCGGCATACCTGCGTCCAAATGGAACGAGATCGAGATGAATATCAACCGCCAGCCGGATAACCAGGTATACGAATTTGAAAATCTGGAAGAGCTGCGCCTCTTTGATACCCATTATCAGAACCACTCCGATAATGCGGCCATGGAGCTGGTAGCAGCGGTATTCCATGTGCCGGAGTTTCAGATCACAGACATCAAATGCTTAAAATCCGGCATGACCAATAAATCCTTCCTGTTCCGCACCGGAGATCATCACTGTATCTGCCGTATTCCCGGACCGGGCACAGAACTTCTTATTAACAGAGAGCAGGAAAAAGAAGTTTACGATGCCATCCGTCCTTTAGGTATCACAGAACATGTGCTGTATCTGAACCCGAAGACCGGTTATAAGATCTCTGAATACTATGAAAATACCCACAATGCCAGCGCAGACAACTGGGACGATATGAAGACCTGTATGGATATGGTGCGAAAGCTTCATGAAGCAGGTTTAAAAGTAGGCCACAGCTTTAATATCAGGGAGCGGATCAGCTTTTACGAGAAACTTTGCCTGGAACATGGCGGCATTCCTTTGAGGATTACAGCCAGGTCCGTGAATGGGTAAATCGGTTGTTAGATGCCTTAGATAAAATGGATCTTCCACAATGTTTATGCCATATTGACGCAAATGTGGATAACTTTTTAATTTTCCCGGATCACAGTGCAAAACTTCTTGACTGGGAGTACGCAGGCATGTGCGACCCGTTAATGGACGTATCCATGTGTGCGATTTATTCCTATTATGAGGAAGAGCAGACCGAAAAATTACTGGAACTGTATTTACAGCGCAGACCAGATGACAAAGAGCGGTTCATCACCTATGCAGACGCAGCCTTGAGGGGGCTTCCTCTGGTGCCTGTGGGCTGTATACAAGGCAAGTCTGGGAGATGAGTTTGGAGAGTACACCATTATTATGTACCGGTATGCGAAGCGGTACTATAAGAAGCTGATGAAGGAGTTACCACAGTTCTTTTAGAAACGCCCCATGATATGGGAACATACACAAATGCATTGGATCAAAACAGGTTTCAGAAAATTGTAATAAAAATGTTAATCATGGAAAGTTCATTTGTGCTATACTTAATTAAAAGTGAAAAATAATTGTGCGATCAATGAAAAAAGAGACGATACAACAGAACAGGAGGAGAAAATGGGACGTAAAAATATTTCGCAGCCCTTGCAGCAGCTGGTATGATCGGCGCTATGGCGTTGGGATCTGCGTTTAATTCATACGCCGCAGATGGATGGACCAAGTCAAATGACCATTGGACCTACATCTACCAGGGCAAGACCTATACAGGTTGGCTGGAAACCAGTGATGGCAAATATTATATGGACCTTTCCGATGGACATATGACTACCGGATTTAAACAGATCGATGGAAAATGGTGCTTCTTCCGTCCAAACGGTCTGATGGCTCAAAGCCGCTGGATCAATCCGGAATATGGCAAATGGTACTACTTCTTAGGTGACGGTACCATGGTTACCGGCTGGTTAAAGATCGGAAACGATTATTACTTTATGCGTGGTGACGGATCTATGGGAACCGGCTGGCGTCAGATGGACGGTGCCTGGTACTACTTCCAGAGCAGCGGCAAATGTGTAGTTAATTCCTGGGCACAGATCAAGGACAACTGGTATCTGTTTGGAACAGACGGAAAGATGATGACCGGCTGGGCAAAAGTTGACACCGACTACTATTATCTGAATACAGATGGGCGTATGCTTACTGGCTGGCTTACTGACAGCGAAAGCAGCAAATACTATATGGATCAGAGCAATGGAAAGATGAGCGTAGGCTGGAAACAGATCGATAATGCATGGTATTACTTTAATACCAATGGACATATGATGACCGGCTGGATCCAGGTAGATAATAAGATCTACTACATGAACCCGTCTAATGGCGGAAAGATGACAACAGGAACCTCCCTGGATATCAACGGAACTACCTACAACTTTGATGGAAGTGGTGTATGCCAGAATGCAAGCGGCGTATCTGCTCAGACACCATCTAGCAGCAGTACTTCTGCTTCCGGCGGTGTAACAGGTGAAAATGGCGGACCTGGTGTATCAAGAAATTCCAGCTCCAACAATGGTCCTTCCGGTGGTAACACTTCAAATAATACATCAAACAGTCCTTCCAATACCACATCCAGTTCTGACACCTTAACGGCAGGACGCACAGACGGACCAGGCTGATAGAAAACTTTTTAAATTGCAGACTACATAATGGGGATGTCAGGAAAAGACATCCCCTTTTTCAGGAGAACAGGCATGAATAACGCAGATAAGATCATAAAACGATGCCGGGCGCTGGCACTGGCAGGTATGATTGGGATCACCAGTCTTGGAAGTTCTCTTCCAGCCTTTGCTGCAGGTCCGGGGGATGACTCATCCCGGGTATCAGAGATTTCCACAGGAGGTCCTGGAGATCCGGGAAATACTAATTCTTCCAATTCTACAACAAACACAGGAAATTCAAATAATTCAAATAGTAACAATAATACTAATAACAGCAATAATACAAACAATACAAACAATTCCAATACATCATCCAACAATACTACCACAAATACCAATGCCTGGAAAAAAGGTAAACGGTACGTACCAGATGTCAGATGGAAGCGCGATCCAGAATGTGCTCGATCGTGGAATTGACGTATCCAGATGGCAGGAAGAGATCAACTGGAGCCAGGTGGCAAAGGATGATATTTCATTTGTTATGCTGGGAACCCGTTCCAAAGGGAGCAGTAGATCCGTATTTCCACAAAAATATCCAGAATGCAGCTGCCAATGGTATTAAAGTAGGCGTTTATATTTATTCTCTTGCAACTACCACAGACATGGCAGTCCAGGAGGCAGATTTTGTATTAAACCTGATCACCGACTATCCGATCTCCTATCCGGTAGCATTTGATATGGAAGACTCTACTCAGGGAAATCTGTCAAAATCAGAGCTGGCGGCTATTGCAAACGCTTTCTGCAAGCGGATTTCTGCAGCCGGTTATTACCCGATCATCTATGCAAATGAGAACTGGCTGAACAATAAACTGGATATGAGCCAGATGAATTATCCAGTATGGGTGGCAAGATATTCTGCCCGATATACCTGGCAAAATCCGGTGATGTGGCAGGCAACCAGCAGTGGCTCTGTAAATGGCATCAATGGCAACGTGGATATTGACTTTCAGTTTAAGGACTTTTCTTCTGTGATCCCTGCTGATACCTGGCGTACTATTAACGGAAAGCGTTATTATTATGCAAATTACCAGAAGCAGAAAAATGCATGGGCACAGGATGTAAAATGACTGGTACTACATGGATAAAGACGGACTTGCATCTACCGGCTGGATCACAGTAGCAGATGCCCGTTATTATCTGGACACCACTACCGGAAAAATGAAGACCGGATGGCAGGCAGAAAATGGAAAATGGTACTACCTTGGAAGAAGCGGTGCTGTGAAGAAAGGCTGGATCAATGATAATGGCACCTGGTACTATACCGGCAATGACGGCGTGATGCAGACTGGCTGGATCGAAGTCAGCGGCAAACGGTATTATCTGGAAAATTCCGGGAAAATGCTTACTGGCTGGACGAACCAGAACGGCAAATGGTATTACCTTGGCAGTTCCGGAGATCTGTTAAAAGGCTGGATCAATGATGGTGGCACCTGGTATTATTCCAACAACGAAGGTGTGATGCAGACTGGATGGCTGACAGATGCAGGTGGAAAATATTATCTGAGAGGCTCCGGTGCCATGGCAATTGGCTGGAGACAGTTAGATGGTGCATGGTATTACTTTAACAGTGATGGCAGGATGGCAACAGGAATGATCGAGGTAGGCGGGCTTCGTTATTATATGGATCCTTCCGACGGTCGTATGGTATCTGGCAGAGCAGTAGAAATAAATGGCGTCACCTATCAGGCAGCCGCAGATGGACATTTAAGCCAGCAGGGTCAGGAAACAACAGGGGACCAGAGCAGCCAGAATTCCGGAAATAATGCTTCAGGCAGCAATACAGGAAATAATAACACAGGAAACAACGTTCAGATCACTCCTGCAAACTCTACCACAGGTTCCTCTGACAACAGTACTTCCAACTCCTCTTCTGATGATCAGAAAGTAACAGGCGTAAATGGAGGCCCGGGAGTAAAGAAGGACTCTGCAAATAATGGAAACAATGATAAGGTAGTAACAGGTCAGGCACCAGGCTGATGAAATAACTATTTAAATCCGCTTTTGGCAGAATGGGAAATCTGCTTCAAAGGCGGATTTTTTGCGTATTCCCGCATAAAATAAACAGATACCATTCATCAGGTGAACCGTGCATAACAGGTATATAAAATATTTCGTCTTTCTTCTGTTTACAGCAGATCTGGTCTTATCCGCTATTTTCCTGAAAAATGATCACAGGGATATAGAAAAAATATTTTCACTTCCTGCACTTTCAAAAGTTGCCGGCCAGCCCGGGTATATAGCCCTCACTTTTGATGATGGTCCGGACCGGAAATGTACCCCGCTTCTTTTAGACGGTCTGAAAGAACGTGGGGTCCATGCCACCTTTTTTCTTATGGGAAAGAACATAGAAGGAGAAGAAGACATTGTAAAGCGGATGAGCGAAGAAGGACATCTTATTGGCAATCACAGTTATGAACATATCCAGCTGACAAAAGCGGGAGCGGAGGCAGTCTGTGAAGCAGTAGAACATACCCAGGAACAGATCGAAGCCATTACCGGAAAGCGCCCGGAATATATACGTCCGCCCTATGGTGACTGGAACGAAGAACTGGAAGAAGAGATTGGAATGAGCCCGGTCCTCTGGTCTGTAGACTCTTTAGACTGGAAGCTGAAAGATACAGGAAAGATCATCCGTCAGGTCTTGAAAGATGTAAAAGATGGGGATATTATATTATTACATGATATATTTCCTTCCTCTGTAGAAGCAGCCCTGGAATTGATCGATAAGGGTTATGTTTTTGTAACGGCTGATGAATTGTTGATCGAATGAGATCAAAAGAAAAATGGAGAAATTAAATGGATCTATTTGATTATATGAGAGAAAATACGATGGAGAAGGAGTCTCCTCTGGCTTCCAGACTTCGTCCGCGCACACTGGATGAGGTAGTGGGGCAGCAGCATATCATTGGAAAAGATAAGCTGCTCTACCGTGCGATCAAGGCGGATAAACTCGGATCCGTCATTTTCTATGGCCCTCCGGGAACAGGAAAAACCACCCTTGCCAAGGTGATCGCAAACACCACTCAGGCAGATTTTAAGCAGATCAATGCCACTGTGGCGGGTAAAAAAGACATGGAAGAAGTGGTCACAGAGGCAAAAAACAATATGGGAATGTATGGACGGCGGACCATTCTTTTTGTAGATGAGATCCACCGTTTTAATAAGGGCCAGCAGGATTATCTTCTTCCTTTTGTAGAAGACGGTACACTTGACACTGATCGGTGCTACTACGGAAAATCCTTATTTTGAGGTCAATGGGGCGCTTCTTTCCAGATCCCGTATTTTTGAGTTAAAGCCACTGGAGAAAGATGACATTAAACAGCTGATCTACCGGGCGGTAACCGACTCAGAACGTGGTATGGGCACTTACCGGGTAAAGCTGGATGAGGATGCTGCAGATTTTCTGGCAGATACAGCCAACGGTGATGCCAGAGCAGCCTTAAATGCCATTGAACTGGGAGTTCTCACTACCGAACGCAGCGAAGATGGTCTGATACATATTGACCTGGCTGCTGCCCAGGAATGTATCCAGAAACGGGCGGTGCGCTATGACCATGACGGGGACAACCACTACGATACCATCTCTGCTTTTTATTAAAAGTATGCGGGGATCTGACCCGGATGCGGCCGTGTATTATCTGGCCCGTATGCTGTATGCAGGGGAAGATATTAAATTTATTGCCAGGCGTATTATGATCTGCGCTTCCGAAGATGTGGGAAATGCAGATCCACAGGCGTTAAATGTAGCAGTAAGCGCAGCTCTTGCAGCAGAGCGCATTGGACTTCCGGAAGCTCAGATCATCCTTTCCCAGGCAGCTTCCTATGTGGCATGTGCCCCTAAAAGCAATGCAGCCTATGTTGCCATACAGAATGCCATGGAAAATGTAAAGACCACCCGTACCATGCCGGTGCCGGTTCATCTTCAGGACCGTCATTATAAGGGTGCTGCAAAATTAGGACATGGCGAAGGCTACAAATATGCCCACGATTACCCGAAACATTATGTTAAGCAGCAGTATCTTCCAGATGGAATGGAGGGTACAGTATTCTATGAACCATCAGATAATGGCTATGAAAAGCAGATAAAAGCCTATATGAAATGGTTGAAAGATTAACAATGGCAATGTATAATAAAAATGATAAAAATAATTTTACGTGGATCCCAAGGCAGAAATTCTCACTCTGCCTGTCGGATCTGTCTATAAAAGGAACTTCCCAAAATCTGGAAAAAATCCCGTATTTTACAAAGACAGGCAAACTGAATAATTCAGATAACAGATGCATAATAGATAGGAGAGTAGTATGCGCGAAAAATTAGAGACAAGGTCCCTTGCCGAACTGAAAGAGATGGCAAAAAAATGTGGGTCTGAAAGGGATCAGCGGCCTTCGTAAAGGCAGAGCTTATTGACCTTTTATGTGCCCAGGAAGAGAAAAGTCAGAAAAAAACACAGCAGAAACAGTAACAGTGAAACCTCACAGCAGCCGTGTAAATGCTGAGAAAACAGTGGGAGAAACCAGTCCAGGAAACCCGCAGTCAGGAGACCCACCCACAGGAGAACCGGGTGCAGGAAAGTCGTGTGCAGGAAAATCGCAGCCAGGAAAACCGTGTGCAGGAGACCCGCCCACAGGAAAACAGATATCAGGAAAAGCGTTCCCAGGACAACCGGAATAATCAGAGAAATAACCGTACATACGAAAGATTTAACCAGACTCGTCGCAGATCCGTACATATGGGAACAACAATTATAACAATAACAACAATAGTTACAGCACTCCGGCAGCTGCCCCTGTTCAGCAGGCGGCTCCCGTCAGCCAGACTTATTCTACCCAGAACCAGACTTATGTCCAGAATGTGGACAACCAGGAGCGTGTGGCAAGACCGGAATACAGAAATGATGCCATGGGGCTGACTACACAGGACATGACGGAATTAGACAGTGGTATCGAGGCAAACGGTATCTTAGAGGTCATGCCCGACGGTTTCGGTTTCATTCGCTGTGAAAACTTCCTTCCAGGTGAAAATGATGTCTATGTTGCACCGTCCCAGATCCGCCGTTTCAACTTAAAGACCGGTGATATCATTGTGGGAAACAGAAGAATAAAAGCAGCTACAGAAAAATTTGCCGCACTTCTTTATATTAAAACAGTCAATGGTTATCCCTTAAGTGCCACAGAAACAAGACCAAACTTCGAGGATCTGACTCCGATTTTCCCAAATCAGCGTCTCCACATGGAAAATCAAGAGAAGACCACTGTTGCCATGCGGGTGTTAGATCTGCTGGCACCTATTGGTAAAGGACAGCGTGGTATGATCGTTTCCCCGCCAAAAGCAGGTAAGACGACTCTCTTAAAACAGGTGGCAAAAGCCATTACCACCAATCATCCGGACATGCATCTGATGATCCTTTTGATCGATGAGCGTCCTGAGGAAGTAACTGACATCAAAGAAGCCATTGTAGGGCCAAATGTAGAAGTTATCTATTCCACCTTTGATGAGCTTCCGGAGCGCCACAAACGTGTATCTGAAATGGTTATTGAACGTGCAAAACGTCTGGTAGAACATGGAAGAGATGTTATCATCCTTTTAGACAGTATCACCCGTCTGGCCCGGGCCTACAACCTGACCGTTGCCCCAAGCGGCCGTACCCTTTCCGGTGGTCTTGATCCGGCAGCACTGCATATGCCAAAGCGTTTCTTCGGTGCTGCAAGAAATATGCGTGAAAAGGGCAGTCTGACCATTCTTGCAACAGCATTGGTAGATACCGGAAGCCGTATGGATGACGTGGTTTACGAGGAATTTAAGGGTACCGGCAACATGGAACTGGTGCTGGACCGTAAACTGTCTGAAAAACGTATCTTCCCGGCTATTGACATTTTAAAATCCGGTACCAGAAGAGATGATCTGCTCCTTACAAAAGAAGAGGCAGAGGCAGTAGATATTATCCGCAAAGCTACCAATTCCCTAAAGCCGGATGAGGCAGTAGAAAAGATATTAGACCTCTTTCAAAGACCAGAAACAACCGTGAATTTGTAGAGATGGTAAAGAAGATTCGCTTCTTCTAAGACTTTCCTTTTTCTGATATGATATAGTATAATTAAAAGCATGAATCAGGGGGCTGCCAAAGACCTTTTGACTCCAAAATCTAATTCAGGAGGGAGTATGTTATAATGAAAGATTACATGAAGATATACCAGGAATGGTTATCAAACCCTTACTTTGACGAGGCTACAAAGGAAGAGCTGCGCGCCATTGAAGGAGATGAAACTGAGATTAAAGAGCGTTTCTATATGGACCTTGAGTTTGGGACCGCTGGTTTAAGAGGTATCATCGGCGCAGGTATCAACCGTATGAATATTTACGTTGTAAGACGTGCTACCCAGGGACTTGCAAATTATATTATCAAGCAGGAGCAGCTAACAAAGGGCGTAGCAATTGCATACGACTCCCCGTCATATGTCCCCGGAATTTGCTATGGAAGCAGCTATGACCTTAGCAGCAAATGGTATCAAGGCATATAAGTTTGAGTCCCTTCGTCCAACACCAGAGCTGTCCTTTGCAGTACGCGAGCTGGGCTGCGTAGCAGGTATCAACATCACAGCCAGCCACAATCCGCCGGAGTACAATGGTTACAAAGGTATACTGGGAAGATGGCGCACAGTTTACACCTCCTCATGACAAAGGCGTTACAGAAGAAGTTCTGGCTATTGAAGATCTGTCTACAGTAAAGACTACAGACGAGGCTTCTGCAACAGCAGCAGGTCTGTATCAGGTGATCGGACAGGAGATCGATGACAAATATATTGCCCAGGTAAAGGCTCAGGTTGTAAACCAGAAGGCCATTGATGAGATGCAGGATCAGATCACCATTGTCTACACCCCCCTTCACGGAACAGGAAACATCCCTGCAAGAAGAGTTATGAAAGAGCTTGGATTTACCCATGTATATGTGGTTCCGCAGCAGGAGCTTCCAGACGGTGATTTCCCGACCGTCAGCTATCCGAACCCGGAAGCAAAAGAGGCATTTGAGCTGGGCTTAAAGCTGGCAAAAGAGAAAAATGCCGACCTGGTTCTGGCAACCGATCCGGATGCCGATCGTCTGGGCGTGTATGTCAAAGATACCAAGTCCGGCGAATACATTCCGCTGACCGGCAATATGTCCGGTTCCCTGCTCTGTGAGTATGTGCTCAGCCAGAAACAGGCAAACGGCAAGATTCCGGCAGATGGACAGGTTGTTAAATCCATCGTTACGACGAATCTGGTAGATGCAGTTGCGAAGAATTACGGCGCAGAGCTCATCGAGGTTCTGACCGGATTTAAGTGGATCGGAAAGCAGATCTTAAAGAATGAGACTACCGGACATGGTACATACCTTTTCGGAATGGAAGAGAGCTATGGCTGCCTGATCGGAACCTATGCCCGTGATAAGGACGCTATTTCCGCAACAGCCGCTCTCTGCGAGGCGGCTGCCTATTACAAGGAAAAAGGCATGACGCTGTGGGATGCGATGGTCGAGATGTACGAGAAATACGGCTATTATAAAGATGCTGTAAAGGCAATCGGTTTATCCGGTATTGAAGGACTTGCAAAGATCCAGTCCATTATGGAGACACTGAGAAATAATACTCCAACCGAAGTTGGCGGTTACAAAGTAACCTCCGCAAGAGACTACAAGTTAGACACCATCAAAAATATGGCAACCGGCGAAGTGAAGCCAACCGGACTTCCTTCTTCCAACGTTCTTTACTATGACCTGGAAGACGGCGCATGGATCTGCGTAAGACCATCCGGCACTGAGCCAAAGATCAAATTCTACTTCGGCGTAAAGGGAACCTCTCTGGAGGATGCAGAAGAGAAAGAGAATGCACTTGGCGCAGCTGTTATGGCTATGGTTGATAAGATGATGTAATGAGTCCAAAGAAATCTTCGAATGCGTCACAGGCGCATTCTCGATATGCATTAAAACAAGCGGCTGCGAAGCAGACATTTGTTTTTCTTGGACCATAACGAATGAACCGTCTGCGTAAAAACAAGCGGCTGCGTCAGCGCGGGGTTCATTTGTGGATACCTGGCATTAACGTAAACATCCCCTGGGAAAGAAAATTTCAATCCCAGCGGGGTATTTTTGTGTTTGCTCTGCCAAAATCCCCCAGCCAACGGGAAGATAACATTCTGGGGCATATATGCCCCGCATCAGCGGGGACATAAAGCTTACTATTTATTTTCTTCTCAGTCGCTTCCCTCAATTCCTTCAAAGCCGCTGCAAACTTCATAGAAGATGCAGATGGATTTCCACGTAAAATACTTCTGCGGTAGAAATTCATATGTTTCATCATATCCTGACGTTTCTTTGTTAATTCCGTCATACGGCTGTTCATTGCTGCGATACGTTCATTACGGCTGGCAGTCATAGCAGCTTTTACATTCTTGGCAGTCTTCGATCTTTGCAGCCGCCTCTTCACGGTACTGAGCTGCTTTCTCATCTGCATGTTCCTTTAACTGAGCCGCTTTTAATGCAGTCTCAAGCCGCAGTTTTGCCGCCCGCTCCGTAGTCTCATATTTTAACTGGGCTGCACGTTCTGCAGTTTCATTTCGCAGCAGTGCAGCTTTTCCGGCTGCTTCCACACGCAAAGTTTCCAGCTTCATAGCAGTATCTTCTTTTGCTTCTTCCAGTTTCTGCTCTGTTTCTGCCTTCAATAATGCCAGCTGTACCTGAATATCGTCCAGTTCCGCTTTCATCTTTGTCATGGCATCCAGAACCTTGGCAAGATCCAGAGCAGTACGTACAGACTCTGCTGTATCAATAATGAAAACAACAGTGATTACGGATAAACAGGGAATACCGATCATAGTTGGAACATGAAGCACCCACCGTTCAATAGGCTTGTGGATCACCTCTGTGAGGAAGATCGTCAAAAAGCCCCATGCAACAGAAGAAGTCAGACAGATATATCCGTTTAAGTTAAAAGGCTGGTTGCTGTAATCCCAGTATTTCATCTTAAACAGCCGCTCCATTCCCCATCCGGTCACATATTCCAGGACCGTAGCCCCGATCACACCGGAAATATAAACCATGACCAGACTGCTTTTAAATGGAAGAGATACCCACAGCATCATCACCGCTCCCGTGCCATAAAGAGGCAGCATAGGAAGCCGCAGAAAGCCGCGGTTTACAAAACGGTGCTGTTTCAAAGGGATACATAGGTAGACTCAAAGATCCATCCGAAAAAACAATATATATAGAAGAAACTCAGCCATTGATACCAGGTGTATTCGTACATAGGTTGTCCATCCTTTGTTTTAATGATATGATACCAGGGTCACTCAAAAGGCCGGCAAATCTCTACGCCTTGCTAACGCAGGAAAATTCGTTTGTGAATGGGACCCCTAAAAACAAATGGAGCCATTTTTGAAGAAAAAGCCGCGGATTTTCAACATTTTGGGCTCATTATTTCTTTTTACCTGTACTACCACTTCACTACCCGGTCGATCAATTTTTGCTGCTCTTCTGAAGACCGGGTCAGATAGATCCCGCGTAGTCTCAATACTTTCATGTCCCATCAGATCTGCCAGCAGGGAAATATCATTAAACTTCTCCAGAAAATTCTTTAGCAAACCGGTGCCTGAAAGAGTGAGGATAAACCTGTTCAGAGGGGACCTTATACCGTTTTGCCAGTACCTTTAACTGGGAATGGATACCTCTGGCAGTGATCACCTGTCCATTTCTCCCTGTAAAAATATAACCGGAAATGATGTCACGCCTTTTCAGCCATATTTCCGCTTCTTCACAAAGAGCAGCAGGAAAATAAATACGTCTCATTTTGCCGCCCTTTTGAATACAGATCCATCATCCCCAGTTTTACATGCTCCGCCTTTATTTTCAAAAAGTTCGCTGACCCGCATTCCCGTTGCTCCTAAAAAACGTACTACAAAATACCAGAACCAGTTTTCATCCTTTTCAGCTTCTTTTTTTAGTATCTCATAGTTCCTTTTAGATATTACATTGTCAATAAAAAGTCTTCTGCTGGTATTTTACGGCAGGAAGTTTAAAAGGATGAAATTTTCAGATATTGCAAATATTGGTTCATGCCATGGATATGTACATTTACAGTAGCAGGACGGTAATGCTCTCAAAAGCCATGCTTTATGGGCCTGGAGGTTTTCAGGGTTAATCGTATCAGAATGGGAGAAAAAGTGGCGGACAGCCAGAAGATAAATACGGATCGTATTATCAGAAGCTCCTTTGCGGAGCAGGAAATCCTTAAAAGGGGTCAGTTCAGGTCGTTGGATAGTGTATTTTCAGATCCGTTTTCTTCAAACCTGGTATTATCTGAGGGAAAAATAAATGTAGTTTCCATGTAATACACCCCCTGCAGCTACCAGTTTACAACCTGATTAACAATACGGTACTGTTCCCGGCTGCTGCGCCGCAGGTAGATCCGGGTGGTTTCAATGCTGTCATGCCCTAAAAGATCCGATAACAGGGCAATATCCGGACACACTTCAATAAAATTCTTTGCAAACCGGTGCCTGAAAGAATGAGGGTACATAACATCCGGGTCAATGCCGTATCTTGCTGCAAAACCTTTAACTGGAAACGGATACCGGAAGCAGATAAGGGAGCTCCAAACCGGTTTAAAAATAAGATCCCATCCGGACGCTGGGAAAAACCGGGCCATTCCTCAAATGCCTTTCGCAAAACAGCCGGAATGTAAACCCTGCGCAGCTTATTCCCTTTAGAATAAATATCCCGGTATCCCTTTTTACATCTTCAACATCAAACAATACCAATTCGCTGATACGCACCCCGGTAGCAGCCATAAGCCGTATAAGAAAATAATAATTATATTCCCCATCTTCCCATAAGCGCTGCTTTAAAAACTCATAATCTGCCTGACTGATGATCTGTTCCAAAAATCCTTTCTGCTGCACATGTACCATAGAGACCGGACACAGGGAGCTTTCCCTGTAACGTACAAAACAGTTCATGGCACGAAGCCGCAGATTGACGGTCTGTGGTTTATAACGTTCAATGAGAAATACTTTATAAAGCTGCAGATTTTTATCCGTCAGCTGGGAATACAGCCCGTAAAACTGCTTCAAAGCATAACAATAAGCGGTGATCGTCCGTTCCGACATATTTCGTTCCAATAAATATTTACGAAATTGTGTTTGTGCCCGTTTCCCTGAAATTCCCGCACTATTACCTGTAGTTGTCATCTGTTCTTTCATTAAAATATCCTCCTTAAGTGAAATAATGTCCTCTCGGAGTCTTTCCTGCACCTGCCTTTGTGTCCGGTTTTCCGCCAGTCGCACCCGGATTTCATCACCGTACGCACCGCGTACGCCTCAGAAAAAATTGGGCATAACTGACAAAAAATCTTCTCACAAAACCAGGCACAGAAAGATCCCGGGAGAACATAAATATATTCATGCAGAAAACCTGCATTACAATCTTAGTACATCGTTTTCAAAATAACTATACCACTCACTTGTCTGCGGATCTGCTCACACAAGTCTAAAAGCCTTAGCGTAGCCCGCTGTTCCTCAGTAGATTTTGTCAGGTAGATCCGCATAGTTTCGATGTTTTCGTGTCCCATTAGATTAGTAGACAGTTGGGAAAATTGAGGATTTTCTTGACATAATTCTCCCTCACTGTATAATGATAGTATCAGACAGACAACAGTGTGTGTTTGTCCAGACGTTGAAGGATAGCAGCGTACCGGAAAGCCTTGCTATACGGAGTCTTTAAAAGGGGTTGTGCAGTGAAACCTCAAACCGGAGTAGGTCAATTAACCGAATGAAAATGCTCAAAACCGTCTTGTTTATACAGGGCGGTTTTCTTTTTATACATAAGGAGGGGGATGAAAAATGGATCATTTATTAGAATGTGCGGAAGCTTTTGAACAGTTATTGGATGTTCAGTACCATATTGTTTTAGGACGTAAAAATCGATTAACAGAATTAACCCTCCGCTTTGATCCAACAGAGTTTCATCATTTAGTTGGACTACATAAATTGCGAGATCTCCGTCTGGCAAGAGGGAATCGTGAGAAGATATTTCATCAAATACTTTCAAAAACGATCTGCATGGAAGATATCAAAAAAGAGCCGTTATTTTCCGGAAATACAAGATCGTATGTGCTTCTTTGATAAAATAGAGTATCTTTTAGACAGCAATAAAACAGTTTTTCTGCAGGTCCTTTTTCCAAAAAGGAGAGAAGGATTACACAAAAAGGACAAGCAGTTTATACATTACTAAAAAAGAAAAAACAATAGTTAGTACTGGAAAAACAGTAGTACAGTATGATCGGCTAATGTTAAGATGTTGGGGTCAAAAAGGTATTTTGACCCCTCTGATTGAATTTTTACGTGCTTTGCACTCGCAATTCTAAAACATTCATAATCCGCTCATTTTTCTCCAAAAAATGGCTCCTTATTCATGTTCTGGGCGGGTCCCAAAAAAAATCCTCCTAAAAGGCAAGCAGTTTATACATTACTAAAAAAGAAAAAACAATAGTTAGTACTGGAAACCAGTAGTACCCTGGTATCGGTTAATGTTAAAAAACATAAAAAACCCCGCTCTGCTTACACAGAACGGGTTATCGCATTTTAGAGGGGTATAAAATTATTGGAATTAGGGGGGCCGGACGGATTCCTCCGTCCGGTATGAGTATGAAAAAAGCTTTGTGATTTCAAGTAACCACTTGAAACAAAGGCCTTGTCCGCCTCTCGGTGGACGCTTATTATAATACGGAATAAATGTGTCAAAAAATGTACATAATATAAAAAAAAATAAAGAATATAAATAAGTGAAAAAAACCTTTGAAAACTTTTCAAGATTGTATATAATAGAAGAAACTTCAGTCTGCTCTGAGGCGTATTCGTCATGCTTAAAGCGCAGGCCCTTTTTTGAGTTATATTAAGAAACTACTACAAGAAACTTTTTCGTGACCCCACAATTTAGGAGGAAATAACTATATGTTTTCAATGATGTCCAATGACATTGAATTGACTTAGGAACCGCCAGTATCCTTGTATATACCAAGGGAAAAGGCGTTGTATTAAAAAGAACCGTCTGTAGTTGCCATTGACCGTGATACCAACAAGATTATGGCTATCGGAGAAGAAGCACGCCTGATGATTGGACGTACACCTGGTAATATTGTAGCAGTCCGTCCTCTTCGTCAGGGCGTTATCTCTGATTACACCATTACCGAGAAAATGATGAAATACTTCATCAACAAGGCAGTAGGCAAGAGAACACTGCGTAAGCCCCGCATCAGCGTTTGTATCCCAAGTGGCGCTACTGAAGTAGAAAAGAAGGCAGTAGAAGATGCTACTTACCAGGCTGGCGCACGCGAGGTTTCGATCATCGAGGAGCCGGTAGCAGCTGCGATCGGCGCTGGTATTGATATTTCCAAGGCGTGCGGCAACATGATCGTAGATATCGGCGGCGGTACTGCAGACATTGCAGTTATCTCCTTAGGCGGACCTGTAGTCAGCACCTCTATCAAGATCGCAGGTGATGACTTCGATGAAGCTTTAGTCCGTTATATGAGAAAGAAACATAATCTCCTTATCGGTGAACGTACTGCAGAGGAGATCAAGATTAATATCGGTGCGGCTTACCGCAGACCGGAAGTACCTGACCATGGAAGTGAGGGGCCGTAACCTGGTTACCGGTCTTCCAAAAACCATTGTAGTTACTTCTGATGAAACTTTGGAAGCCTTAAGAGAGCCGGCACTCCAGATCGTAGATGCCGTTCACAACGTACTCGAGCGGACGCCGCCGGAATTGGCAGCCGACATTTTTGACCGTGGTATCGTACTGACCGGTGGCGGATCCCTTCTTAGCGGACTGGATGCCCTGATCGAAGAAAAGACAGGTATTACCACTGTGATCGCAGAAGATCCGCTGACAGCAGTAGCTATCGGTACAGGTAAATTCATTGAATTTGCACACGGTATGACCTCCGCACTGGAATCATCCATGGGAATCGGCGGCGGAAGAAACGATAAAAAGATTATTGAGCGCAGGGTTCGTGAATATACAACATGATTGGCCGGGCTGCCGCAGCAATGCGGCGGCCTTTTTAAATATTTATGACTGTTTTTATAGAAACAAAATCTGGGCACAACTGACAAAAAATCTTCTCGCAAAATCAAGTACAAAAAAGATTCCGAAAGTACATTACACAAATGCAGAGGAAAGAAAAATGGCAACCATAACAGGATTTATTGAAAGAATTAAATTCAGGAACGAAGAAAATGGCTATACGGTCATGTCTGTTACAGATCAGAGTGATGGAGATGAGGTCATTATGGTAGGTACACTTTCCTATGCGGCTGAAGGAGATATGATCCAGGCATCGGGGCGCATGATCGAACATCCTGTATACGGTGAACAGCTACAGATCGAAAGCTATGAAATGAAAACACCACAGGATGCAGAGTCCATGGAGCGTTATTTAGGCTCCGGTGCTATCAAAGGTATTGGCGTGGCACTGGCAGCCCGGATCGTCCGTCATTTCAAGGCTGACACCTTCCGGGTCATGGAAGAAGAACCGGAACGCCTTTCCGAAGTAAAAAGGCATCAGTGAGAAAATGGCAATGGCCATTGCCCAGCAGGTAGAAGAGAAAAAAGGTATGCGGGAAGCCATGATGTTCCTGCAAAATTATGGTATCACATTAAATCTTGCAGCCAAGATCTATCAGGAATATGGTCCAAAGCTGTATAGCATAATCAAAGAAAATCCCTATAAGCTGGCAGATGACATTCCCGGCGTTGGCTTTAAAATGGCAGATGAAATAGCTGAAAAAGGGGGTATTTTCACGGCCTCCGATTACCGTATCAAAGCAGGCCTTTTGTACATCCTTCTTCAGGCATCAGCCAACGGTCACACCTATCTTCCACAGAAAGAGCTGTTTTCCCAGGCTGCTGATTTACTGAAGGTTGAGCCCTCAGCCATGGAAAAACATCTTATGGATATGCAGATCGACCGGAAAGTAGTGGTAAAAAAACAGTTCCGGACAGTGAACCACCGGAATATCTGGTGTATTCTTCCCATTATTATTACCTGGAGCTGAACACCGCCCGCATGCTTCATGATCTGAACATCCGGGGCGATATCCGGAAACGGAGATCCGGGCCAATCTGGCCAAAATCCAGAAACGGGATCAGATACATCTGGATGAATTGCAGGAAAAGGCAGTTTTGAGGCAGTAAACAGCGGCCTTTTAGTGATCACCGGAGGTCCCGGTACAGGAAAGACTACCACCATCAATGCCATTATTCAGTATTTTGAAAATGAGGGAATGGAGATCCTTCTGGCTGCACCGACCGGACGCGCGGCAAAGCGGATGACGGAAACTACCGGTTATGAGGCCCGTACCATTCATAGAATGCTGGAGCTGGTTCCTTCTGGCATCCCGGATTCCGGTTCCATGGCTAGGAAATAATGCTTCCGGGAAAAATATCTCCTTTAGCTCCGGCGGCATGCATTTTGACCGGAATGAAGAAAATCCGCTGGATGCAGATGTGATCATTATTGATGAAATGTCTATGGTAGACATCAGCCTGATGCATTCTCTCCTTCGGGCAGTAAATGTAGGAACCCGCCTCATATTGGTAGGTGATGTAGACCAGCTTCCAAGTGTAGGCCCTGGAAATGTGCTTCGCGACATCATCGATTCAGGCTGTTTTAATGTAGTAAAAGCTAACCCATATTTTCCGTCAGGCGGCCCAGAGCGACATTATTGTAAATGCCCACAAGATCAATGAGGGGGAGCGGGTAGACCTGGCAAAGCGCAGCAGGGACTTCCTCTTTATCCGCAGGAAAATCCAGATGCAGTCATCAGCGCAGCTATCACGCTGATCCAGCAGAAGCTTCCGGACTATGTCCACGCACAGCCTGGGGATATCCAGGTAATGACGCCTATGCGAAAAGGTGCTCTTGGGTAGAACGCTTAAACCAGATCCTGCAAAATTACTTAAATCCCCGGATCCATCCAAAAAGAGAAAGAATCCGGCGGCATTATCTACCGTACCGGCGATAAGGTAATGCAGATCAAAAAATAATTACCAGATGGAATGGGAGATACGCAGTAAATACGGCATCCCCACAGATAAAGGGGCCGGTGTATTCAACGGTGATATGGGTATTATCCGTGAGATCAATGAATATGCGGAAAATCTTACCGTAGAATTTGATGAGGGGAAAATGGTAGAATACAGCTTCAAACAGCTGGAAGAGCTGGAGCTTACCTATGCTATTACTATCCATAAATCCCAGGAAGCGAATATCCGGCAGTGATCATTCCATGTATTCCGGCCCGCGCATGCTGATGACCAGAAATCTGATCTATACAGCTGTGACAAGAGCACGCTCCTGTGTCTGCCTGGTTGGACGGCCAGATGCATTTTATACTATGGCAGATAACTCCATGGAGCAGAAACGTTACTGCGGTTTAAAAGCCAGTATAGAAGAAATATACGCCTGATCATAGTTGCTTATCTTTAAAATATTCTAATAAATCTAACTCTGTCTATAAGGAGAATATATGAACTTTCTGATAAATATAATACTGGACCTGTTATTTCCGCGCCGCTGTCCGTCTGCGGCCAGATCGTCATGCCAAAAGGCAGCCTGATCTGTCCGGGATGCGTGAAAAATTATCCTGGGTCCGGGGACCTGTATGTAAATGCTGTGGAAAAGAGATCATTAAGTGGGACAATGGAATACTGTCCCGACTGCGCAGCCCATCCAAGATCATTTTCCCATGGAATGGCGCTTTTTAACTACAATGAAATATCAGCCCCGTCCCTGGCAATGGTCAAATACCACGACCGCCGGGAATATCTGGATTTCTATGCAGAAGCAGCATACAGAAGATATGCTAAAACTATTGCCCGGTTGTCACCGACCTCGATCATCCCGGTGCCAGTCCACAAAAGCAGGCTTAAAAACGTGGATTTAACCAGGCAGAGGAATTTGGAAAACGCCTGAGCGGATATCTGGGGATCCCCATGTCTTCGGAGTTTCTGGTCCGTCCTAAAAAGACAGCACCTCAAAAGGATCTGGGTCCTGCATTGCGCCTTAAAAACCTGGAACAGGCATTTTTCTGTAAAAACTGCCATCAGGTGTGAAAAAAGTTCTCCTTATTGATGATATCTATACCACAGGAAGTACGGCAGAGGCCTGTGCCAGGGCTTTGAAAAAAGCCGGAGCAGGACAGGTTTACCTTCTTGTGATCGCCATTGGCTCAGGCCGGTGACAAAAAAATTGTATAAACTGAGAAAAAACCTGAAAAGACCAGCTATATCTCTTGACGTCATGAATATTTTGTGTTATAGTATACGGGCGAATGGAAGATAGGTCTTTTTTTTTATGCTTAAAATTAAGACCGAGAAGCAAATTGAATTACGATAATTTAATGGAGGTGGAAGTCGTGCGCACAAAAATCACACTGGCATGTACAGAATGCAAGCAGCGTAACTACAACATGACTAAGGATAAGAAAACTCATCCTGACCGCATGGAGACTAAGAAGTACTGCAGATTCTGCAAGAGACATATGTTACAAAGGAAACAAAGTAATCCGGATCAGTAAAGGACGTGAAGTTATGGAAGAAAAATACAGTGAATACTGCAGAAACCACAGAAAAAGCGGCCAAGGCTGACCAGAAGGCGAAGAAGCCAAGAAGGATCAAAGCCAAGCTTTTTCAAAGGGCTGAAAAAAGAGTACAAAAAAATCGTCTTTGCTGATAAGACAAACTGTTGCTAAACAGACAGTTGCCAGTGGTGATCATGTCCATTTTCATCGGTGCGCTGATCATGTGTACTGGATATGGTTATGAAGTTTGGTCTGAGCTTTATCTTTTAATTCAAAGGCGAGGGTGAATGTATGTCAGAAGCACATTGGTATGTAGTCCATACCTACTCAGGTTATGAAAACAAAGTCAAGGTCGACATTGAAAGACAATTGAAAACAGAAACCTTCAGGACCAGATCTTGAGGTTTCCGTGCCCATGCTTCCCTGTAGTGGAGCTTAAGAACGGTGTGGAGAAAAAAGCTGACAAGAAGATGTTCCCGGGTTATGTACTCATCAACATGGTCATGAACGATGATACATGGTATGTGGTGCGGAACACCCGCGGTGTCACGGGCTTTGTAGGTCCGGGCTCCAAACCGGTTCCCTGACAGAAGAAGAGATGGCAGGCCTGGGATTTATGAATGCGGATGTCGTCGTTGACTTTGAGGTTGGAGATACGGTAGTTATAACAAACGGTGCATGGAAAGATACAGTTGGCGCCATCAAGGCGATCAACGATGGTAAGAAAACCGTCACTATCAACGTGGAAATGTTCGGTCGTGAAACACCGGTTGAACTTGGATTTGCTGAAGTAAAGAAAATGTAACACATGGAATCAGTTGCTGCGCATGTGCAGCGGCTGGTGGGAGGACATTCCCGACAATACCACAATAATTTTAGGAGGTGCCTAAGATGGCAAAGAAAGTAACTGGTTATATCAAATTACAGATTCCTGCGGGTAAGGCAACACCAGCACCGCCAGTTGGACCGGCTCTTGGTCAGCATGGTGTCAACATCGTACAGTTTACGAAGAGAATTCAACGCTAGAACAGCAGATCAGGGTGATATGATCATCCCGGTTGTTATCACTGTATATGCGGACAGAAGCTTCAGCTTCATTACCAAAACTCCGCCGGCTGCCGTACTGCTCAAGAAGGCTTGCAACTTAAAGTCCGCTTCGCAGTTCGAACAAGACCAAGGTAGCCACCATCAGCAAGGCAGAAGTACAGAAGATCGCAGAACTGAAAATGCCCGACTTAAATGCCGCAAGCGTTGAGGCTGCAATGAGCATGATCGCTGGTACTGCCAGAAGCATGGGAATCGTTGTAGAGGACTAATTCCGATTATCCGGTAGGTGCGTTTCGCACAGAGACCGGCAGGTCCGCCATGCAAAATGATGGGATTAACAAGAAGACGTGGGAGGAGATTCCCCGACAACACCACTAGGAGGTTATTTATAATGAAATCAGGTAAAAAGATATGCAGAGGCTATTAAGAATGTAGACCGACCACTGCACTCTATGATACTGCAGACGCTATCGCATTGGTGAAGAAGAATGCTTCTGCTAAATTTGACGAGACTATAGGAGGCTCATATCAGAACAGGCTGTGACGGACGTCACACGCTGACCAGCAGATCCGTGGAGCCGTTGTGCTTCCGCACGGAACCGGTAAAGTAGTTCGTATCCTGGTATTTGCTAAAGGGACCGAAGGCCGACGAGGCTCAGGCTGCAGGCGCAGATTACGTGGGCGCTGAGGGCTGATCCCGAAGATCCAGAATGAGGGCTGGCTGGACTTTGATGTAGTTGTTGCTACTCCGGACATGATGGGCGTTGTAGGCCGTCTGGGCCGCGTACTGGGCCCGAAGGGCTTAATGCCGAACCCGAAAGCCGGAACCGTAACCATGGACGTTACCAAGGCCATCAATGACATCAAAGCCGGTAAGAGTTGAGTACAGACTCGACAAGACCAACATTATCCACGTGCCAGTAGGAAAAGCTTCTTTTACAGAGGAGCAGTTAGCCGACAACTTCAGACGCTTATTGAAGCAATCATGAAAGCGAAGCCGAGCACCGTTAAGGGCGCTTACCTTAAGAGCGTTACCCTGACCTCTACCATGGGTCCTGGCGTGAAAGCTGAACGTAGCGAAGCTGACCAACTAATTCGTGTTTGCGTATAATATTTAAAGATGATTTTTCATCTTGACATCCATCATATCGTATGATATGATACCTGAGTATTGAATGCCTAAGACAGCAGGTGCCGTAAGGCGTAAGGCGTAACCGCCTGCCGAGGAACGTACAAAACTCAAGCTTTTTGTGATGAGATTTTGCAGACCTCTCTGTCTTTATGGCGGAGAGGTTTTTTTCCATGCTATGACGGTTTTCAATGCGAAAATTTTATAAGGAGGTAAACCATTCATGGCAAAGTTGAATTAAAACAGCCGATCGTGGACGAGATCAAGGGCGTACTCGATGGTGCGAAGGGTGCGGTTATCGTTGATTACCGTGGCCTGACGGTTGAGCAGGACACTCGTCTGCGCAAGCAGTTAAGAGAAGCCGGGGTGATCTACAAGGTATACAAGAATACCCTGATCAAGCGTGCTG